>Ga0209647_1000105_pt1 | contig 71700 bp, 72 predicted proteins | sample GraSoi_2013_60cm_FD_185827 | JGI IMG/M metagenome (GOLD analysis project Ga0209647, IMG submission 185827) | Grasslands soil microbial communities from the Angelo Coastal Reserve, California, USA - Sample 9_17_2013_60cm (SPAdes) (version 2) | ecosystem: Environmental > Terrestrial > Soil >...
ACCGCCACCGTCTTGGCCGACAAGCGGTTCGGCATCCCGATCTTCGGCACCATGGCGCACTCCTACATCCAAATACACGACGACGAGACGCAAGCGTTCGAGAATTTTGCCCGCGCGCGGCCGAAAAATCTGATCCTGCTCATCGACACCTACGACACCGAGGCCGCGGCGCGCAAAGTCGTCGCGCTCGCTCCCAGGCTTAAGGCCGCGGGCATTTCGATCGGCGGTGTGCGTCTCGACAGCGGCGACCTGATCGCGCTGTCCAAAAAGGTGCGCCGCATCCTCGATGAGGGCGGGCTTACCGACGTGACCATCTTCGCCAGCGGCGGCATTGATGAGACCGTCATCCGCGACATCATTAGGTCGGGCGCGCCCATCGACGGTTTCGGCATCGGCAGCAGTCTGACCACCTCATCCGACGCGCCGGGGCTCGATTGCGTTTACAAGCTCGAGGAATATGCCGGCTTGCCGCGGCGCAAGCGCTCCGCCGGCAAAGAAACCTGGCCCGGCCGCAAGCAAGTGTGGCGGCGCTTGGGCGCCGACGGCCGCATGGCCGGCGACGTTCTCTCCGCCGAGCATGACGAGCAGCCGGGCGAGCCGCTCATCGAATTGGTCATGCAAAGCGGCAAACGTATCGGGTCAGCGCCCACGCTCGATCAGATCCGCGCGCGGGCGGCGCGCGACCTCGAGCGGCTGCCCGAGCCGTTGCGCAAGCTTGAGCCCGGCGCCTCCTATCCGGTCGAGGTGAGCGAATCCCTCAGGCGCCTTGCCGCTGACGTCGACGCGCGCCTTGAGCACGTGGGCAAGGCATGATCACGAGCAGCGTGTCATGCAGAGCGTGCCGGCGACCAGTGTGGCCCTTGCGCGGTCCCGGGCGCGGCACACATGTTAGCTGCTACAGGGCGGCGGATGCTCAGGCGCAGCTTGCTGCGCCGAGCCGTGTCCGATAGCCGCGGGCGCAGTCATGGCCATCCCAATCGCCGACAGCGACGTCCTTCTGGTCGTCGACGTCCAGAACGACTTCTGTCCGAGCGGCCGGCTTCCCGTTCCCCATGGCGACGACGTCGTGCCGATCATCAATCGCCTCGCCGGGCGGTTCCGCCACGTGGTGCTGACTCAGGATTGGCACCCTCCTCGCCACCACTCGTTTGCATCGTCCCACCCCGGCCGGCAGCCGTACGAGACCGTCACGCTCGCCTATGGGCAGCAAATTCTGTGGCCGGATCATTGCGTGCAAGGCACGCTCGGGGCGCAATTCCATAGCGGCTTGCAAATTCCGCACGCTGCGCTCGTCTTGCGCAAAGGCTTCCGCCCGGCGATCGATTCCTACTCCGCCTTCTACGAGAACGACCGCAAGACGCCCACCGGCCTGGCCGGCTATCTGCGCGAGCGTGGTCTGACACGGGTCTTCGTTGCGGGGCTCGCGCTCGATTTCTGCGTGCGCTACTCGGCCGAAGACGCCCGGCGGGAGGACTTTGCCGTGACGGTCATCGAGGATGCCTGCCGCGGCATCGACGTCGCCGGTTCGGTTGCCGCCACGCGCGCAAGCTTCGCGGGGCTCGACATTGCGGCCGTCACCGCTGATGCGGTCGGTTGAGCCAAAAGGGTCTCATGTGAGCGCCCGATAAGCTCGGCAGCGTGGCCGGTCCCAGACGAGGCACTGGAACTATTCCGCCAACATCAAGTTTGAAAGCCAACAAGTGTGGTCCGGCTTATGGAGCTTTGCGGAAAGGTCCAGGTGGGAGCATGCATGAGACATCGACATTATCGATCTCACCCGAGAAGGTCTGCTACATCATCTCCAAGGCACGGCAGTTCGAGGCCAAGGATGTCGTCGCCGATCCGGAATCCGGGTCCAATGCGACCGACGACGGGATGGTCGACGTGCTCGAGGACCAGGCCGACGATCCGGTCTATGAAGAGCTGACGGCGTTCATCGGCGCGCTCGATGAGGATGAGCAGGTCGATCTCATTGCCTTGACATGGCTCGGCCGGGGCGATGCTTCCATGGATGAGTGGGACGATCTTCACAGCGAGGCCGCGCGCGCTCGCAACGAGCGCACCGCCGCCTATTTGCTCGGACTGCCATTGTTGCCCGAGCATCTGGAGGAAGGCCTTTCCCAATTTGGCCGCTCGTGTGAAGATTGAAGGCCCGCCGCCTCTCTTCGTGACAGGTATCGTTCGGCGGCAGAATGCTAGCAGGCGAGGGGGAAGCCCCGAATTCCGTGCGGCGCGCAACGAGGAGGGGCCCATGCGTGCAGCGCTGACGCAGCTCCGCGCCAGCCGTATGGATTTAGTCCTGAGCCGATGCGTCACGCGGGCGCTCGTCTTCGGTATTCTCCTTCTGCATGCAGCGACCAGCCAGGTTGCCGCAGCACCGAAGGCCGTGGTGCTGCAGATTGACGGCGCCATCGGTCCCGCGGTTGCGGACTATGTCGTGCGCGAGCTTCGTGGGATCAACCAAGCCGACACGCGTCTCGTCGTGCTGCGCATGAATACGCCGGGCGGGCTCGACACCTCCATGCGCGAGATCATTCGCGCGATCCTGTCTTCCCCGGTCCCCGTTGCCGCTTACGTGGCGCCGAGCGGCGCGCGCGCGGCGAGCGCGGGCACTTACATCACCTATGCCAGCGCGATCGCCGCCATGGCGCCCGGAACCAACCTCGGCGCCGCCACGCCGATCCAGTTGGGCGGCACGCCGCGTCTGCCGGGCGGGACGCCGCAACAGAAGGATAAAGAAAAAAGCAGTAGCGGCGATACCAGCGCCAGCGAGCCGGCGGACACCGAGACCCGCAAAGCGGTCAATGACGCCGTCGCCTATATCCGCGGCTTGGCCGAGCTCAATGGGCGCAACGCGGACTGGGCGGCCGAAGCGGTCCGCACGGCGGTGAGCCTTCCGGCGTCCGAGGCGCTCAAGCTCAATGTCATCGACGTGATCGCCGACGACGTGCCGGATCTTCTCCGCAAAATCGATGGACGCAGCGTCAAGGTTGCCGGCAAGCCGCAAACCTTGGCAACTGCGGACCTCGAGATCGTGACTGCAGTGCCGGATTGGCGCACCGAGCTCTTGGCTGTGATCACCGATCCCAACGTCGCTTTCATTTTGCTGCTGATCGGCACCTACGGACTGATATTCGAATTTCTCAATCCGGGCGCGGTGGCGCCGGGGCTCATCGGCGCCATCAGCCTCTTGGTCGCGCTCTACGCTCTCAACTTGCTGCCCATCAACTATGCCGGCGCGGCGCTGGTGCTGCTCGGGATTGGCCTGATGGTGGCCGAGGCGCATATCGGCTCCTTCGGCGTCATCGGCGTCGGCGGCATCGCGGCGTTCGTGATCGGCGCGATCATGATGTTTCCCCCCGGTGCGCCGGGGTTTGCGCTCTCGCTCTCGGTCGTGGCAGGCGCCACCGCGCTCACCGCGGCTCTGTTTCTGCTCGTGCTCACGATGCTGCTGCGGTCGCGCCGGCGTCCAGTTGTCACCGGCAAGGAGGGGCTGCTCGGCGCGGAGGGCGAAGCCGTGGCCTGGGACGGAGAAGAGGGACGCGTGCGGGTACACGGCGAGATCTGGCGCGCGCGTGCGCAGGGGCCGCTGCAGTCTGGGACGCGGGTAAAAGTCGTCAATCGCGAGGGCCTCGTTCTCGTTGTCGAACCGGCCTGACGATCTTGCAAGCGACCACAAGGAGGACACTCATGCTTTCCATTGCAACCATTGCCGCTCTGGCGATTCTCGCCGTGATCGTTTTGTTCTCGGCGGTGCGGATCCTGCGCGAGTACGAGCGTGGTGTCGTGTTCACGCTCGGACGCTACACCGGCACCAAGGGACCCGGGTTCTTCCTCCTCGTGCCATTCGTCCAGCAGATGGTGCGGGTCGATCTGCGGGTGATCGTGGACGAGGTTCCAACCCAGGACGTGATTTCGCGCGACAATGTGTCGGTCAAGGTCAATGCCGTGATCTACTTCCGCGTCGTCGACGCCGAGCGAGCAATCATTCAGGTCTATAATTATCTCGCTGCAACCAGCCAGCTCGCGCAGACCACGTTGCGCTGGGTCTTGGGAAAGCACGACCTCGACCAGATGCTGGCCGAGCGCGACAAGCTCAATGCGGATATCCAGGACGTGCTCGACAAACAAACCGAGGCATGGGGCATCAAGGTCTCCACCGTGGAGATCAAGCGCATCGATCTCGACGAGAGCATGATACGGGCCATCGCCCGTCAGGCCGAGGCCGAACGCACGCGTCGAGCCAAGATCATCAATGCGGAGGGAGAGCAGCAAGCGGCGCAGAAGCTGGTCGACGCCGCGCAAATCCTGGCGCCGGTGCCGCAGGCAATGCAACTGCGTTATCTGGCAACGTTGTTCGATATTGCTGGCGAGCGCAGCTCGACCATCGTGTTTCCGTTCCCGATCAACCTGATGGAGGCTTTGGGCTCGCACGGCTCCGCCGAGCGAGATTGATGCGCCTGCTCCCCGCGAAAGCGGGGCCCATGATCATAAATCGGTGGTCATGGGTTTGCGCTTGTGCGGGAACGATACTGCAAGGATTCGCGCGTGCTAGAGCGGCCGCTCGCGAAATTCCTTGAGCACGCCTTCGCACAGAAGATCGGGATTGCGCTCGCCAGCCTTGGCAAGCTCGATGATGCGCTTGGCGATGATTTCGTTAGCGCTATCAGGGCGTTCGGCAAGACCGAGTGCGATCCGGGCCATTTCGAACGCGACCCCGACGATGCGCCTGACTTCGGGATCGGTTCCAACATCGTCAAGAAATGGCGTGCTCGGCATGGGGCGTGCTCACCGGTGCAGGCGGGAGCGCGACCGGTCTCTCAGCCACCGGCTTACTGGAGCCGCCGCCGGCGGTGTCCAAGCCTTAGGCGCTATTCGCCGGCGCGTCGGTACGGTAGCCGACAATTCGGGGCCTGAGGAAAACTGGCAGCGGCGGGGGCCGGCGAACCGCGAGGGACCAAGCCCAGGGAAAGGGCGTTTGCGATCCGGCCGGATTGCGGAGAACGAGATGATGCAAACGCTGACGTGTGCCACGTGCGGACGGTCACTTGCCGAAGCTTCCGCCTGGAAGAGTAGTGGGAACCGCTATTATTGCAACGACTTTTGTGCCGAAGCCGAAGAGAGCGAATCGCCAGCGCTTGTCCCGAGCATGAGCGAAGATGCCTCCACATCCCTCCCGATCGCCGTTTCCTAGCAAAATTTGTGGTGAATCAAACCACTTGGGGTTCGCCATCTCCTCTCCCCTGGACAGGGATCGACTGCACCGAACTCGAACCAAGCCATGACGATTTTGTGCAGAAATAGCGGTCTATTCCTCTACGCTCACGCCGCGAGCCGCGTGTAGTCCTTGGTCGCCATGATCTGCAGGCGGCGCATGTAGCGCGGTTCGTCAGCGCCGTAGTCGGCGAGCGCGTTGTGCACCGTGCCGATATTGTCCCACATCAGCACATCGCCTTCCGTCCATTGATGGGCGTAGAAATACTTGTCCTGCTCTTGGTGGGCGAACAGAAACTGGAGCAGCTCCGCACTTTCCCCGTCCGCCATGCCGTCGATGCGCGTGGCGTAGCCCGGGTTGCAGTACAGGACCGTGCGGCCGGTGATCGGATGAGTACGAAAGATCGGCTGTGACACCGGCGGCTTCTTGGCGCGCTGCTCCCGCGTGAGCGGCGTGCGCTGCGAGCCGGGCCGCGCGCGCATCATGTCCCAGAACTTCGCGAAATCATGCGTCGCCGTGCGCTCTTTGAGTCGCTGTTTGACCTCCGCTGGCAGATCCTCGTAGGCCGCATGCATGTTGCGGAATTGGGTGTCCCCAAGTGGGCGCCCATCGCGCATTGGCACCCTGACGGCGTAGAGGACGTTCGCGAGCGCGATCTCCTTGCTGTAGGACATATCGGTGTGCCAGCCCTGGCCGGCATCGGCGAGCCCGAGCGGCTTGCCGCCCGCGGTCATGTTGGACAGCACCATCACTTCGGGAAAGCCGGGCTCGTGGAATTGATTTGCCACGTTGATCTCGAGCTCGCCGAACGTGCGGCCGAAGCGGACAAACTGCTGGGTCGCGAGCCGCTGCTTGGGAAAGCACAGCACGCCGCACTCGCCAAGCGCGCGAAGGATCTGCTTGAACGCGGGATCCGAAAGCGCCTGGGCGAGATCGATTCCTTCGATCGTGGCGCCCAATGCCTTGCCGGTCGGATGGATCTTCATGGCTTCTCAGTCGATATGGGCACCCGAGGCCTTGATGATCGGCGCCCATTTCGCGAGTTCCGCCTTGATGAACGCGGTTGCTTTCTCCGGCGAGCTGCCCGGCGTGGGGTCGACGCCGGCCTCTTCCAAGCGCTTGAACACCGTAGGATCGGCAAGCGCATTGTTGATTGCATCGCTGAGCTGATGGACGATGGGCTGCGGCGTGCCTGCCGGGGCGAGGATCGCGTTCCACGTGTAGCACTCGAAGCCTTTCAAGCCTTGCTCCTGCAAGGTCGGCAGCTGCGGCATCGCGCGCATGCGCGTGGCCATGCCCGCGCCGATCGCGCGGATCGCGCCCGATTGTGCTTGCGGCAACGCGGTTGGCGTCGCATCGAACGCCATTGAAATCTGCCCGCCGACCAGATCCGACATCATCGGCGCCGAGCCGCGATAGGGCACGTGCACGATATTGATGCCGCCCGCGAGCGCCTTGAACTCCTCGCCGCAGAGATGAAGAATCGAGCCGAGGCCGGACGAGCCGTAACTGAATTTCCCGGCATTGTCCTTGACCAGCGCGACCAGGCTTTTCACGTCGGTTGCGGGCAGGGAAGGATGCACGCCGAGCAGCGTCGGTGTCACCCCGACCTGCGCGATCGGCGCGAAATCGCGCACCGGATCGTACGGCATGTTCCTGTAGAGACCCGGATTGATGGCATGCGTGGATACCGTCGCCATTAGCAGCGTGTATCCGTCGGGCGGTGATTTCGCGACCTGATCGGCTCCGATATTGCCGCCCGCGCCGACCCGGTTCTCCACCACGAACTGCTGGCCCAGCAGGTCTCCCATTTTCGCGCCCATGACCCGCGCGACGGTATCGGTTGGTCCGCCGGCGGAGAATGACACGATCATGCGAACCGGTTTGGACGGGTACTTGTCCTCCGCGTTGGCAGCGGCGGCGCCCGCGAGCGCGAACGCCATGACGCCTGCGAAAGCAGCCGGCAATCGCTTACACCAGCTCATGACGTCTCTCCCATACCTAATGCACAGTACCATTCCGCCGAAGCTCACTGCTGCCGCTCAGTCAATCCGAATGCTCGCGGTCTTGATGACCTTGCCCCATTTTGGGATCTCCGCCCTGATATACGCGGCATAGTCCTCGGGCGTGTTGACGAGCGGCTGGAAGCCCAGTGTTGCGAAGCGCTCCTTGAGGTCGGGTTGCGCGAACGCCTTGGCGATCTCGCGAAAGAGGAGATCGATGATTTCTCTTGGCGTGCCGGCCGGCACGACCACGCCCGTGAGCGCATCGGACTCTTGGCCCAAAATTCCGGATTCCTCCGCCGTCGGCACGTCGGGAATTGTGGCCGCGCGGGTCTTGGCCAGCACTGCGAGCGCGCGCAGGTTGCCCGCCTTGATCTGCCCCGCGACCGGCGGGAGCGCGAGAAAGCCGATCGGCGTGTGGCCGGCGACGACAGACTGCACCGCCGGCCCCGCGCCGTTGAATGGCACTGTCACGAGATCGAGCCCAAATGTGAGCTTGAACAGTTCACCCGCGAGATGCGGCGTGGTGCCGGTGCTGGGATGGGCATAGTTGTATTTGCCGGGATTTGCCTTCACGAGCGCAATGAGCTCGTTCACGCTGCGGGCGGGCACGGACGGATGGACCACGATGACGTTCGGCATCGTGCCGGCCAAGGTCACCGGCGCGAAATCCCGATATGGATCGAATGGGATCGTCGCATAGAGGCTCGGATTGACGATGAAATTGCTGCCGTGGACGAGGATGGTGTAGCCGTCCGGCGCCGCCTTCGCCGCGATTCCCATTCCCGTGTTGCCGCCGGCATGCGCGATGTTCTCGACGTAGAACTGCTTGCCCAGGCTCTCCGAGAGTTTCTGCGCGATCATACGCGCAATGATGTCGGTCGGCCCGGCCGGTGAAAACGGCACGATCACCTTGACCGCGTGTGCAGGATACTCGCTGGCCGATTGGGCCGCCGCCTTGTGGGCTAGGCCAAAGCCCGCAAGCGCAAGCCCCGCGGCAAAGAACAGTCGGCGGGCGCTCCTGTTCATGCATTCCTCCCTGGATTTTTCGGTGATGTTACCATTGCTAGTCGCCTTGGGCAGCTAACAAAAAGGCTGATACTCCATAGGCAGCGGTCACCGCCCCGCCTTGCAGTCTGTGAAGCGTCGGGCTTCACTACTAAATTCGCGAACGGGCATACAGATGACCGGAGCGCTGCCGTGAGCACCCCGAGATTAAAGCCCATGGGGCTGATGCAGGTGCTCGCGCCCTTGCTCGCAGCTTTGCTCGCTGTCGTGCTCGCACTTCTTGCCGCGTGGGCCCTGAGCCAGGGAGCGGCCGCGCAGGACGCCAAGGAAACCATAGAGGATCTGGCGTCTTATGCCGGCGCGGACCGCATAGAGAAGCTACTCGGCGGGGCGAAAAAGGAGGGCTCTGTCTCGCTTTATAGCTCGGCGGCACCCGAGGACTTGGCGGCGCTCACCGGCGCATTCGAGAAGAAGTACGCCGTCAAGGTGCGCGTGTGGCGCGGCAGCTCGGAGAATGTCGTGCAACGCGCGGTGATCGAGGCACGCGGCGGCCGATACGACGCGGACGTGCTCGAAACCGGCGCGATTGCCATGGAGTCGATGCACCGCGAACGCCTGTTCCAGGCGATCAAGACGCCCGCGCTATCCGAGCTGCTTCCGACGGCCATCCTGCCTCATGGCGAATGGATCGGCACGCGCCTCAACATTTTCGTTGCCGCCTATAACACCGGGCTGATCAGGAAGGGCGAGCTGCCGAACAGCTACGACAATCTTCTCGATCGCCGCTGGAAGGGCAAGCTCGGCCTCGAGGCCGAAGACAGCGACTGGTTCGGCGGTGTAGTGAGCGCCTTGGGTGAGGAGAAGGGCCTAAAACTCTTTCGCGAGATCGTCGCTGCGAACGGCATTTCCGTGCGCAAGGGCCACACCCTGCTCGCTAACCTCGTCGTCAGCGGAGAGGTTCCGCTCGCGCTCTCGGCCTACGCCTACAAAGCCGAGCAGCTGCGCAAGAGCGGCGCGCCGATCGGCTGGCTGGTGATCCCACCCGGTGTTGGCCGCTTCGAAGGCGCTGCAGTCTCGCGCCGCGCGCCGCATCCGCACGCCGCGATCCTGTTCTTCGATTTCATGCTGACCGACGGGCAGGACATCCTGCGCGAGCGCGACTTCTTTTCGGCGCGGGCGAATGCGCAATCCTTGCCGCAGGGCGCCGACTTGCATTTTCTCGATCCCGCCAGAGCGCTCGATGAAAACGCGAAATGGAGCAAGTATTTTCGCGACATTGTCACCAATGCGCGCTGAAGGCGCCGCTGCTACGCGCCGGCACCCGCGGGCTTGACCGGTGGGTCGATCGTAAAAATTTTTGGCGAAGGGAACGGATTGCCCGGTCAAGCCCGATGCTTACGGAATCGGCAATAGCGGCTTTTGTCCCGGATGGAGCTGCATGTCGACGGCAGTGAGCAGCGCCGCGGTGCCGGCGTAGTTGCCCATCAGCATCACCAGTTCGATGAGCTTGTTCGGGCCGAACAGCGCCTTCGCCTTGGCGAACGTCTCCGGCGTCACCTTGTGATCGCGGAAAATCTGGCGGCCGAGCTCGATCACCGTGGCGTCGGTTTCGTCGAGGCCGGACGTGGACTGCCGGTGCTTGATGACGTCGATGACGCGCGGTTCGACCCCCTCCTTCAGCGCCTCTGGCTCGTGCGCCGCCCATTCGAACCGGCTGTCCATCTCGCGCGCGGTCGTCAGGATCGCGATCTCGCGGATGCGCGGGGCAAAGCCCGCCTCGAAGCGCAGGTAGCGGTTGAGCGCGCGCGCATGCTCGGCCGCCTTCGGGCTGTAGAGCCCGATCCCGCTCGGGCCTTGCAGGCCGGCGATCGAGGCGCCCGGCGCCGCGACGCGGTCGTAGTGCCGCTTGCCGGCCTCGTCCAAATCTCCGCGTTTCGGCAGCGGCAGGCGGAATCCCGATTGTGGATCGATGTCGGATGGCATGTGTGGTCCCACGGTCGGCGGCGAAGCAACCTGCGTAGCCGCAGGCGAGGCGCCGAGGATAACGGCGGCGCTGAAAACCCAAACGAAACGATAGGGCGGGCGCATGAGGCTCGCCCCCGTTGCGATGCTATGGTGGGAATTGTCGCTTATCTGAATGCGATGCGCCAGGCGTTCTTGAACGCCGGCCAGGGCCTGAGCGGGTAGCGCCGGTAGATTCCGTAATGCAGCAGCAGGCGTTGCAGGAAAAGCACGTGCTCGACTCCCATTCTGGGCATCCACTAACGCCCAACCGGCGCAATGGTTCCGATCGGTCCGACCGGCTCGCAGTGGAAAAGTCCGACGAGTCGCGGTGAATACCCGGCAAGGCTCTACAGTCAGCGTGTTTCGCTTTGATGACACCGAACGACTACTCCCAAGACGTGTGCCGGATGCGGTGCAGCGCGAGTGCGCACCGTTCGCCTTGCTCACGTTGGGCTGCACCCGGGACACACGCGGCATCGGGAGCTCAGACGGCAGGCGCGATCGTGCCGCGACATTCGCCGAACCCGATCGCCGCGAAGCCTTCGCGCCGACAACGCGCGCGCATGATGACGGTGTCGCCATCCTCGAGGAAGCGGCGCGTCTCCCCGGAGGCGAGCGTCAGCGCACGGCGGCCGCCGGCGGAGATCTCGAGGAGGCTCCCAAGCCCATCGTCCGCGGGCGCCGAGATCGTGCCGGTCCCGAAAAGATCGCCCGCTCGCAGATTGCAACCGCCGCTGCTGTGGTGCGCAACCAGTTGCTCGACGGTCCAATAGAGGTGGCGCGCATTGCCGAGCGACAAGCGTTGCGGGGGGAGCCCCTTCGCTTCGAGACCCGGTGTGAGCAACAACACCTCGAGCTCGACGTCGAGCGCGCCGGTTGCCTGATCCGCCGGGTCGAGCAGGTAAGGCAGCGGGTCCGGATCTCCTGCCGGCCGCGCTTCTTGCGCATTCCGGAAGGGCGCCAGCGCTTCGGGAGTGACAACCCAGGGCGAGATCGTGGTGCAAAAGCTCTTGCCGAGGAACGGGCCGAGCGGCTGGTATTCCCAGCCTTGGATGTCGCGCGCCGACCAATCGTTGAGCAGACAGAATCCGGCGATGTGGATCGGCGCCTCTGCAATGGGGATCGGTGTGCCGAGAGCGTTGCCGGGGCCGATCCAAACGCCAAGCTCGAGTTCGTAATCGAGGCTGCGCGACGGACCAAAACTCGGAGCACTCTCATTCGCACTTTTCCGCTGCCCGTTTGGACGGCGTAGCGTCGTGCCGGAGACCGTGATCGAGGAGGCGCGGCCGTGATAACCGATCGGCACGTATTTGTAGTTCGGCAGTAGCGGATTGTCCGGGCGAAAGAGTTTGCCCGCGTTGGTGGCGTGGTGGATGCCGGCGAAAAAGTCGGTGTAGTCGCCGATTGCGGCTGGAAGCTCCAGGCGGCAATCCGCAGCGCGGTGAAGAAGACGCGAACGCAACGCTTCGCTGCGCCCATGCTCGCGGCCATCGCTGTCGAGAATTTCGCTCAGCCGTCGGCGCAGCGCCACACGTGGCTCGCGGCCGAGCGCGAACAGCGGATTAAGCGTCGTGCCGGAAGCGGCTTCGGCGGCGCGCGCAGCAATCCCCTCGAAGAGGCCGAGTTCGAGCGCCGCGGCAAGATCGAAGATCTCGTCCCCGATTGCACTGCCGCCTCGTGCGGCACCGCCCGGCGGAGCGAACACCCCGAGCGGCAGGTTCTGGATCGGAAAATCAGGATGCCCATTGGCCGATGCGACCCAACTGCGCCGCACGGCTGAATGGGTTTCGTCGACCATGGCTTCGATCCGGTGCTGCACTTCAGCCAGATGGTTGTCATTCCGGCGCGCCGCGAAGCGGCCAGCCCGGAATCCATAACCACGGCTCGTCATTATGGATCCCGGGCTCCCTCGCTACGCTCGGGACCTGGAATGAGAGCTGCGCTTGCCGAGAAAGCGTCACACCCATGCTCCTATCCGGCGCGCTCACGGTTTTTCGCGCCGCGGATCGAAGTGCCGGCGCAGCCCCTTCCAGCAGTCGATGTAATCGTCCTGTCGCACCTCGAGATCAGCCGCGTATTTGGTCAGGCGCTGCGGGAAGCGCGTTTCGAACATGAAGGCCATCGTATCCGTGAGCTTCACAGGCTTGAGCTCGCTGTTGCTCGCGTGCTCGAAGGCGGTCTCGTCCGGGCCGTGCGGCAGCATGCAATTGTGCAGCGAGATGCCGCCCGGCACGAAACCCTGCGGCTTGGCGTCGTAAACGCCGTAGATCAGGCCCATGAATTCCGACATCAGGTTGCGGTGGTACCAGGGTGGCCTGAAGGTGTTTTCCGCCACCTGCCATCGCTCGGGGAAGATGACGAAATCGACATTCGCCGTGCCTGGAGTCTCCGACGGCGCGGTCATGACCGTGAAGATCGACGGATCGGGGTGATCGAACAGCAACGCGCCCACCGGCGAGAAGCGCCGAAGATCGTATTTGTACGGCGCGTAATTGCCGTGCCAAGCGACCACGTCAAGCGGCGACTGGCCGATCTCGGTTGCGTAGAGCTCGCCGCCCCATTTCACGAAGAGGGTCGAGGGCTCCTCCTTGTCCTCATAGGCGGCGACGGGGGTAAGAAAGTCGCGCGGATTGGCGAGGCAGTTTGCCCCGATCGGCCCGCGATTAGGGAGCGTCAAGGCGCCGCCGTAGTTTTCGCAAACATAGGCGCGCGCGGGCCCGTCGATGAGCTCGGCCCGAAAGATCATGCCGCGCTGGATCACGCAGATCTCGCCCGGCTCGATGTCGATGACCCCGAATTCCGTGTGGAAGCGAAGCTTGTTCTGCTGCGCGACGATGAGGAACTCGCCGTCGGCGTTGAAGAAATACTCGTTGCGCATCGATGCGGTCACGAGCAGCACGTGTGCCGCCATGCCGATGCGCGTCTCAGCGTCGCCCGCCGTGGTCATGGTACGAAGCCCGCTGACGAAGGTCAGTTTTGCCTCAGGAATTGGGATCGGTCCCCAACGCAGTTGGCCGATCGGCAAATCGCTCTCCTCACGCGCCGCTGGCGCGGTGCGCATGAGCCCTTTCTCTATTTTCTGGTAGCGCGCCGAATGCTTGACCGTGGGCCGGATGCGGTAGAGCCAGGAGCGCTGGTTTGTTTCGTGTGGCGCGGTGAACGGCGATCCGGACAGCTGCTCGGCGTAGAGCCCATACTTCACTCTTTGCGGCGAATTGCGCCCGATCGGCAGTGCGCCCGCGAGCGCCTCGGTTTCGAAGGAGTTCCCGAAGCCCGACATATAGCCGGGAACCATAGCAGGAACACCGGCTCTCGCTTCAAACCTTGATTGATCCTGCACGTTCATGGCGATCCTCCGTAAACTGGAGGCCCATTTGTAGCGCGGATTGAAGCGTCAGCGAAATCCCAGATAACCCGACCAAAAAGGCGCCACCGCGCCCTATTAATGCTGCGCAGAGATCGAAACAGGCGATGATCCCGGATTTCGCTTCGCTCAACCCGGACTACGCGTGTGCTGACACTTACCGCATCGTCGCCGGCAGCCAGAGCGCGATCTGCGGAAAGAGCATCAGCAGCACGGTCGTGGCCACGAGCGAGAGCATGAGGATGCTGGTCCCCTTGTAGACCTTCATGAGATCGACCCCTGCCGTCGCGCTGACGATGAAAGCGATGAGCCCAACCGGGGGGAAGACGAGCCCCATTGCCACCATCATCATCGACAACACGCCAAACCAGATCGGATCGAAGCCGAGTGAGGTAATCAAGGGGAAGGTGAGCTGCAGCGTGAGCAGGAGAAGAGGGATTTCGTCCATGAACATGCTGATGACGAAATAAGCCACCACGATCCCGATGATTACCACCCAGCGATTGAGCTCCATTGCGGTGATGGAGGTGACTACCTCCTGCGGAATGCGGCTCAACGCCATGTAATAGCCGAAGATGGTCGCGCCCAGGAGGATGAGAAATATCATCGCCGAGGTGCGAATGGTCGACATTACCGCGTCGATCGCTTCCTGCCACGTGAGGCGGCCGAACACCGCGCCGATTACGCCGGCTAGCAAGGCGCCGAGCGCGCCCACCTCGGTCGGGGTCGCTATGCCGGTATAAAGCAGCACCAGCACGAGCAGGATGAGCAGTAGGCTTGGCCAGACGCGCACGAGGCTCGCCCAACGCTCCTTCGCGGCGACGTGATAGGTGGAGGGCGCGTGCTTGGGGCTGACGACGACCCACAAATAGACCATGGCCGCGAGGAGGATGCCCGCGATCACTCCCGGCACCACGCCGGCGATCAACAGTTTGCCGATCGAGGTTTGCGTCGCGATGCCGTAGATCACCATGGCGATGCTCGGCGGGATCAAAATGTCGAGCGTCGCGCCGATGCCGATCGCGCCGGCGGCCAGTTCGTCCGAATAGCCGTGGCGGCGCATCTCCGGCATCGCGATTTTTGCCATCACCGAAGCCGCGGCGGTGCTGGCGCCAGACATGGCTCCGAAAATGCCGCAGGCAAAAACGGTAGCGATGGCCAGCCCGCCCCTGATGTGCGAGCACCAGTTGCTGGCAGCCGCATAGAGGTCGCGAGCCAGCCCGCTCGAGGCGGAGAAGAACGCCATCAGGATGAACATCGGGATCGTGGTCAGCGCGTAATCCGCCACCGTGCTGAACGGCGCCAGGCTGAGGATGCCCATCACCTTTCCCACATCCCCGGTAACAAGGTAGATGCCGAGCATGCCGGAACCGGCGAGCGCGACCGCGATCGGCACGCCGAAAACAAGCGCAACGACGAGCACGAGAACGGGGAGGGCGATCATCGGCAATGCTGCCTGTTATGCCGGCGGTGCCTCTTCCCTGAACAGATACGATCGGGAGCTGCGGATGCGCGTGAAATCGACCAACATGATCAGGGTCAGGGCGAAGAAGCCGAGCGGAACGAGCGCGTAGGCGGGCCCGACCAACAGCGGCAGCGCGCTCAGCGTGGTGTCATCGCGAAGCGCCCGCAGCGCCTGCTGGGTTGTGGCAACGAGCGTGATCAAACAGAACAGCAGCGATATGAGATAGGCGACATAATTGGCCGCGAGCTTCAGCATGGAAGGTAGGCGATCGACCAGGAACGTCACGCGGATGAACACGCCGCCCCGATAGGCATAGGACAGCCCCAAAAAGATCGCGGCCACCATCAGGTATTTTTCGGTGATCTCGTAGGCGCCGGTGATCGGGCGATTAAGCAGATACCGGCTGAGCGCATCGGCGGAGGTGAGACACATCATGGCGATGGTCGCGACGACGCCGGCATAGACCAGGACGAGTTCGCAGCGCCACAACCATTTTTCGAGTGATCTCAGGACCGTCACCGCGGCGCGTGCATGGAGACCAAGCTAGCGTAGTATCGCTCAAAGCGGACTAGTTCTTAAGCAGCTCGAGGGTGCTATTGAGGATCTCCCGCGCGTTGGCGTGCCCCTTGCCTTCCATCTTCTTCACCCATTCGCTCCAGAGCGGCTCGCCAGCAATCTTGGTCCAGCGCGCGAGCTCGTCCGGTGGAACGACATAGCGGTTGATCTCGTAATTTCCGGCTTTGGCGCGCTCGATCACCCCTTGCTCGGCGGTATCGAAGAAATTGCGGCCCCAGAATTTCGCCCCGGGAAGCCCGCTGACGCTCATGATCGCGCTCCGCACGTCCTGAGGCAGCGACTGCCATTTTTGCTTGTTGGCGCACAGCGAGAAATACGCCACGTAGAAGGGAGCGACGGTATAGTTCTTTGCCACCTCATAAAGCCGGAATGCCTGCACCGCCTCCCATGGAGCCGCCGCGCCGTCGACCACACCTTTGTCAAGAGACTGATAGACGTCGGGCATCGGAATCAGCGTCGGCACCGCGCCCAGCGTCTTGGCCATTTCAGTCGGCGGACCGCCCAGGACACGGAACTTCAATCCCTTGAATTCATCGATCGTCTTCACCTGTCGCTTGGAGACCAGGAGATTGGCTGAGCTGGTAAAGAGGAGGAGCGGCTCGATCTCGCCATATTCCTTCTGCACCGCTGGGAATTTCTCGTACAGTTTCCACAGCGCTTCGCTTCCCTTCTCGGCCGAACTGATCGGCAGGAACGGCAGCGATATGACGTCAGACAACGGCGTCTGCTCGGGCCAATAGCCCTGCACGCACCAGCCGATATCGGCGATGCCGCCACGGACGCCTTTCCACATGTCCACGCCCTTGATGAGGGTCTGCGAGGGGTAGACTTCGATTTTCACGCGGCCCCTCGTCGCATCCTCGACCTGTTTGACCCAAGGCTGGAGCGCATGCGAGGGGCCCCATCCGGTCGGCGAATTCTGGTCTGCGAGGGTGAGCTTTATCTCTTGCGCTACCGCACTCGTACAGGCGAACGAGAGGGCGATCAGGCCCGCGAGCGCAAAAATCTTTCTCTCGTGCATGTGCTCACTCCTGGCATCTTTGACGCACCTGCGAACGAAAGCGCATAGTGCCGCTCTGCCTGCGATTAGACAAGCTGACATTGCACAAATCGTGCGCGTGGCAGCATGAGCGACGCATGAGCGGATTCTTGCTTGGCCAGCCCGTTCGTATAGAGATCGTCTGCGACTGTTTCCTTCATTGAACTTGCTGCGAGCCCGCCCGCATGCCGTCGAAGACTGACTTGTGCGTGATTGCCAGCGCCGATCTCCAGCGCTTCGCCAGTCATTTATTCGTGGCGGCGGGTGTTGCGCCGGCGATGGCCGACGAATGGGCGAAGTCGCTGGTTTGGGCGAATCTGCGGGGAGTGGACTCGCACGGCGTGTTGCGCATCCCGGGCTATATCGAGCGCCTGAAGCGCAAGGACATCAACCCTGCTCCCAACATGCGGGTGGAGAAGCGCGCAGGCGCAATCGCCGTGTTGGAGGCGGATCGTGCGCCGGGAGCGGTCGCGATGACGGCTGCGATGGCGGAAGCGATCGCGCGTGCGCGCGAGGCGCATGTCGGTTGGTGCGCGGCGCGCAACATCACCCACGCGGGCGCGGTCGGCTATTTCGCGCTGCAGGCCGCGAACGAGGGCATGGCGGGGTCGGGGCCGATGATGGCCTATCACGGCGCCAAGGTGGCGGGCGTGTCCAGCAATCCGCTGGCGATTGCGTTTCCCGCCGCCGACCGGCCGCCGCTGCTGCTGGACATGTCCACCTCGACGGTGGCGATGGGCAAGGTGATGAGTGCGCGCGATGCCGGGCGCGACATTCCGCTCGGCTGGGGACTGGACGCAGAGGGACGCGAGACGACCGATCCGAAAAAACTCGCGACGCTGTTGCCGCTCGGGGGTGCGAAAGGCTCCGGTCTCTCGTTCATGATCGAGTGCCTCTGCAGCCTGATGGCCGGCAACCCGATCATCGCGCCTGCGCTTGCCTCCGGCGGGAAGCTTGATGCGCCATATCTCAACGGCATTGCCATTGCGGTCGATCTGGCGGCGTTCGGTGATCGCGAGCGCATCCTCAGCGAAGCGGATCGCCTGGCACGGCTGATTGCGGCGCTTGCGCCCGCTGACGGTGTCGAGCGCATCTACCTTCCCGGGGAACGCGGCGACAGCATCTTGCGCGAGCGAATGCGCGACGGCATCCCCCTGCCGCAGGGCACGTGGTCGCGGCTTCTCGCCTGCGCGAATGCGCTCGGCGTGAGGTCGCCGTGAGCAGCAAGTCTATACGCCGTCATTCGGGGGCGGCGCGCCGAAGGCTCCTTCGCTGCGCTCGGGCCCCGGAATGATAGCCGAAGCATCAGCGCACCTCATCGGGCGCTATTGATTCCTCCAAGCCGGCTTGCGCTTTTCGAGAAATGCCGCGATCCCTTCGCGCCCTTCGGGCGATGCGCGCGCGTCAGCAATGCTGCGCGCGGTCAGCGCCTCGAGCGCATCATCGACCCGGCGATGGGCGACCTCGGCGATGAGCCGTTTCGCACGCGACTGGGATTGAGGGCCTCCCGCGAGCAAAGCCGAAATCAGCTCCTCGACCGCGGCGTCGAGCCCGGTCTCGGGAACGACTTGGTGCACCAATCCCATCCGGCATGCGTCGGCCGCCGCGAACGGCTCGCCGGTCAAGAAGTAGCGGCGCGCCGCTCTGGCGCCGATCGCCGCGACGACGTAGGGGCTGATGATTGACGGGGTGAGGCCGATGCGCACCTCGGAGATCGAAAACACGGCCGCTTCGACGGCGACGGCGATATCGCAGGCCGCCAGGAGCCCGGTGCCCGCGGCATAGGCCGCTCCGTTGATCCTGGCGATCGTCGGCTTGGCGAGCTCGTTGAGGCTACGCAGCATCGCGCTGATGGTTTTTGCGCTGGCGACATTTTCCGCCTCGCTCGCGCTCGCCATGCGCCGCATCCAGTCGAGGTCGGCGCCGGCGCAAAAAGCCGAGCCGCTGCCGGTCAGCACGACGATCCTCGTTGCACCATCGGCGCCGAGTCCCGCGAATGCGTCGGTCAGCAAACGGATGACGGTGTCGTCGATGGCGTTGCGCACTTTCGGCCGGTTGATGGTGACAGTCGCAACGCCGCGCGCATCCTTAGCGATGAGAACGGGAGATTCGCTCATGTCATCCTTATTCGGGCGGACTTGGCAGTTTGCACTATTTCTCGCCGCCCGAAAACAGGACGAATCAACTGTCCGGCTGCGCGAGAACTGTCGTAGGCTTACCGAATTGCGGCCGCGGGAGACGACATGCCAGAGCCCAATCTCAACTATGAGCGGATCATGGCCTATCGGCCGGTCGACATCCGTGTGAGCTACGGGGAACGCGAGTGCATCCTCTATGCGCTCGGCATCGGAATGGGCATGGACCCGCTCGATCCAGGCGAGCTCAAATTCGTCTATGAGCGCGCAGGGCTCGAAGCCTTTCCGACCATGGCGGTGGTGCTGGGCTGGCCGGGCCGCATGACCGATCCAGCGCTTGGCATCGACGAGCGCTTGGTCGTCGCAGGCGACCTCAAGGTAACGCTGCATCGGCCTTTAGCAGCGCAGGCCACACTTGTGAGCCGCCCGCGCGTCAAGGAGGTCATCGACAAGGGCCGGGGCAACGCCGCAATCATCCAGAACACGCGCGAGCTCGTCGGTGAGGACGGCAAGCCGGTCGCGACCGTGGACAGCAGCACGTTCGCGCGCAAGCACGGCGGGTTCGGCGGCAAGGAGAGAGAGACGCCGGTGCCGCACGCGGTGCCCGAGAGCCCGCCGGAGCTGATTTGCGATCTGGCGACCCCGCCCAATCTCGCGCTCTTGTACCGCCTCAACGGCGACGAGAATCCGCTGCATGCCGACCCGCAGCGTGCCAAGGCCGCCGGTTTCGATCGCCCCATCTTGCACGGCGCGGCGAGCTTCGGCATCGCCGCGCGCGCGATCCTGCGCACCTGCGCGGACTATCGGCCAGGGCGGCTCAAAAGCATCGAAGCGCGGTTCTCGCGGCCGGTCTTTCCCGGCGACATCATCCGCACCGAGATCTGGCGCGAGGGTGAGCGCGTCTCGTTCAAATGCCGCGTCGTCTCGCGCAACGACATCGTGCTGAGCAACGGGCTGGCGATATTGCGAGCGTAGAAGGTTACGCAAGCCGCCGCGTCGCCTTCATCCGCTGCACGCTGTCGCCGGCGAGATGGCTCCAGATGATGGCGTCGCGTACGAGTTTCTCGGCGCGCCGATCGAGGACGCCGGCGCCGACGTGGAGATCGAGATTGAGCTCGGTGACCTCTTGGATCACGTCAGTTGAGAAGTTCATGCATAGCCCCGCGTTCGCCGAGCGCACCTTATGGTCGTGCTCCCAAGCAACCCGCATCACGAACGAGCGCAGCGCCTCGGTCAAGAGGTGCATCTTGTTGAGCTTGAGCTGGATCAGCTGTTGCTCAAAGAGCGCGCGGCCGCCCTGAGTTTTCATGCGAGCCAGTGTGAGCGCCAGGGCGCAGGCGTCGTCGCACACCCCAAGCGCATTCGCCGCGAGCTCGAGGTCGCCGAACAGGTCTCCGCCCGTGCGGTCACCGGCCGCGTGGGTCTTCATATCGGAGCCGTTCACCGCCCCGACCACATTGGCGTGTGGCACGCGGGCGTTCTCGAAAATCATTTCGCCGTTCTGATAGAAGCGCCAGCCGCTCTTGTTGAAGACTTTGCCGATGCGCATGCCCGGCGTGTCGCGCGGTACCAGGAACATGGTGGTGCCTTGCCGCAGCGGCGCGTTCGGGTCGGTGCGCGCGTCGATGAAGAACAGCTTGCCGACGCTGGCGTTGGCGATGAAGCATTTTTCGCCGTTGAGGATCCAATGATCACCGTGGCGTTCCGCCTTGAGCTTGAGGCCGGCCTTGGGATCCTCCGGCGGCAACCGGTTGTCCGAACCCGCGCTCGGCTCGCTGATACCCTTGCCGAGCAGGAACGTGTCGTCCTCCAGGAACGGCCTGAGGAACCGGCGCTTCTGCTCCTCGCTGCAGGCCACGGCGATCAGATGGCTCCATTTCCAGCACTGGCTGAAGGTTTTGGAGATGGCGCTGTCGGCCTTGGCGAGTTCCGCCATCACCAGCGCTTGCGTTACGAAATCGGTGCCGTGCCCGCCCCATTCCTTGGGCACCGCCATGGTGCGAAAGCCGAGCCTGGAGCCCTTCTTGATGATCTCCCAGTCGAACGTCTCGCGCGCATCGGCGATCGCGTCGCGCTCGAGCGAAATCGGGCGGATTTCCTCTTCCGCGAACTTGCGCGCCGTCATCTGCCAGACGCGCTGCTCGTTGCTCAGGGTAAAATCCATAGGTCTCGCCCTTGCTTATTCGGCCGCCAGCACGGCGGCGCTCGCAGGCCGGCGGTAACGCGCCAGCGCCTCGGCGATGCGCAATTTCGCCTCGCTGCTCCCCATTCCGGAGCGGAGGCAGATGCGCGCATCCTGCACGTATTTCTGCAGCGGTATGTCGCGCATCACCCCCATGGCGCCGAAGCATTCCGCCGCGTCTTTGGCCACGCCATAGATCGCCTCCCGAGCGAATACGTCGGCAATGGTGGTGAGCGGCAGATCCGGGAGACTGCGGTCGGCGAAGGCGTCGGGGTGATCCGACGCCCAGGCCGCCAGCCAGATGGCAGCGCGGGCGACCTCGAGCCGGGCCGCGATCTCGGCAAGTTTTGCGCCGATCGCCTGATGCTCGATGAGAGGCCGCCCGCCCTGCACGCGCAGTTGCGCGTAATCGAGCGCAGCCTCGAAGGCGGCGCGGCCGATGCCGAGAGCGAGAGCCTCCTCTTGCGGGATGCGCCTGCCTTGATCGGCGAAGCGCGCAGCGTCTGCGGCGAGACGATTCTCCGCCGGGACGCGGCAATTCTCGAATATCAGCGTGCCGCAGGCGCCGTGGCGCCATCGCCTGCTCGCCTCGTCTGCCGTCACCGTTAAGCCCGGTGTATTGCGCGAAACGAGCAGCGTGGCGGCGCGGTCTCCGCCCATACTTGCCCGCACTACGAACAGCGCCGCAATCGATGCGCCGACGACCCGGTCCTTGCGGCCGTTGATGATCCATTCATCGCCCGTACGCACGGCAGCGGTTGAAAAACGCGGTCCGCTCGCCTGCGGCCGGTGATAATTGATACCGAGAGTGGCGTCGCGGCCTTCTTCGTGCTCGGCGAAGGCAACGTGATAACCGTGGTCGGCGAGGAACGCAGGCAAGAAGCGCGCGCGTTGCTCGGCCGTCATCAGGCTTTCGAACAACGCGCGGGCAAGCGTCGAGGTCTGGCCCAGCACAGCCGCGACATCAGCGTCGCCTACGGCGAGCTCTTCGGTGACGATGCAGCAGGTCAGGTTGTCGGCGCTGGCGCCGCCTAGGTCCTCCGACAATGCGAGCGTGCGCAGCCCGATGTGCGAGGCCTTGGCGATCGCCTGCAGCAACAGTGGCCGCGCGGACGCCTCCAGCCGCGCCGCCTCAAGCGCCAGCGGCTTGATCTCCCGCGCGACGAAATCGCGGACCGTGTCGCGGATTTGCAGCTGCTCCGGGCTGAGGTGAAGGCTGTACATTCGCTTCACTCCCCTTTGATGCCGGCGTTCTTGATCACGCCCGCCCATTTGTCGATGTCCTTGCGGATGAGATCGCCCAGCCGATCGGGCCCGAGCGCAAACGGCGTGACCTGCTGGTCCGTGAGCTGCTTGACGACCTGCGGATCGTGCATGATCGCGAGCGTTTCCTGCGCGAGCCGCTCCACGATCTCCTTCGGCGTTCGCGCCGGCGCGATGATGCCGACCCACGGCGCCATTTCGAAACCGGGCACCGTTTCAGCGACCGTCGGTACGTCGGGCAGCGCCGGCATCCGCTTCGGCTCGGCGACCGCCAGCGCGACCAATTGTCCGACTTGCACCGGCTGCAGCAGCAGCTGCACATTGTTGAATCCCATTTGCACCTCGCCCCCGATCAGCGCGAGCGAGGCCGGACCGGTGCCCTTGTAAGGCACGTGCAAAAGCTTCACCCCACTTGCCTGGGAAAATAGCTCCATTGCCAGGTGGCTGAAGTTTCCCACTCCGGCCGAGGCGTATGTCAGCGCCGCCGGCTTCGTCTTGGCGAGCGCAATCAATTCCGCGACCGAACGCACCGGCACCGAAGGGTGGACGGCGAGCATTCCCGGGAAGCGCACCATGTTCGCTACCGGAACGAAGTCACGCAGGGGGGCGTAAGCGAGCTTGTCATAGAGAGAGGGATTGACGACGAGTGGTGTGTCGGAGCAGGTCGCGATGGTGTAGCCGTCGGGATCCGACTGCATCAGCGCCTGCAGACCGATCGCGCCATTGGCACCGCTGCGGTTCTCGACGAAGACTTGCTGGCCGAGTCGATCGGAGAGGTGCTTGGCGGCGATTCGCGCGATGAAGTCGGTACCGCCGCCAGCCGGAAACGGCACGATCATCTTGATCGACCGTTGCGGCCAGGGTTGAGCCGGGACTTGCGCCAGCGCCGCCGCGGGCAGGACAGCGGCGAGCGCGAGGGCCGCCGCAAGCTTGGCCACATGAATTCCCATGGTCGTCCTCCCGATGCGCAGTGCCGGTTGATCCGGCACAGCTTACCTTTCAGAATTCCAGCTGCGCGCTCATCCTTGCACAGCCGCGGCGATGGCGTCTCCCATTTCGGTGGTGTCGGCTTTTCCGCCGAGATCGCGGGTCAGATGTTCGCGCGTGGCGATCACTTGGTTGACGGCCGCCTGGATTCGCTTGGCGGCGGCGGTCGCCTTTGGCTCCTCGCGCTTGCGGCCAAGCCAGGCGAGCAGCATCTGCCCCGACATGATCATGCCATACGGATTGGCGATGTTGCGCCCGGCGATATCGGGCGCCGAGCCGTGGGTCGCCTGCGCCATCGCTTGATTCTCGCCGACGCATAGCCCCGGCGCCAAGCCGAGCCCGCCCACCAGACCCGCGCCGATATCGGTCAAGATGTCGCCGAACTGGTTGGTCGTCACGACCACGTCGAACTGCTGCGGCGCGCTTACGAGCTTCATCGCGATCGAATCGATCATCATCTCCTCGAAGGTCACGTCCGGATAATCGCGCGCGACCTTGCGGCATTCCTCCGCGAACATGCCGCAGGCGAGCCGATAGACCGGCTCCTTGTGTGCCGCTGTCACCTTCTTTCGCGCCCGGGTGCGGGCGATCTCGAAGGCTTCGCGCGCGACGCGACTCGATCCTTTGCGCGTGATCACGCGCATGGCCACCGTGATGTCGTCGTTGGGCCGGAATTCCGGCAAGCCGGCGACCACCGTCTCGGAATAGAGCATGCCCTCGGTGAGCTCGCGCAGGAAGACGATGTCCACGTTCTTCTGAATCGACGGAATCTCCGCGTGCGACAGCGCCGGACGTATTGCTGCGAATAGATCGAACTTCTTGCGCACCGGCGGCATCACCCAGGTTGTATCCCCGCGCGGATAGGCAGCATGCCCGATCGGACCCATCACCCAGCCGTCGAGCTCGCGCAAACCCTGCTCGGTCACCGCTGGAAGCGTATGGCCGTGCTCGTCATGTCCCTTTTTGCCGATCGGCAGCGGCCGCCACTCGATCTGAAGCCGCTCGCCGGCGGCGGCGGCCTTCATCACTTTGATGCACTCGGGAACGACCTCGAGGCCGATGTCGTCGCCCGGCAGGATCCCGATCTTCAGGCTCATCTGATGGTCTGGGCTGGGCAAAATCGCTTGCGCGCCATAGCCCGTCGATGACGGGCCTAAATGGCTTAACGCCCCTACGTCGTCACGACGCGGGAGGCGATTTTGCCCACGCTATCAGCTTTTATACAATGCTCGACTGAACCCGCGTCGTCGCGGCGCCGGCAATCAGCCCGATGGGCCGAGCGAATTCCTTGCATCTTGCTGGAGCGGCGGCGCCTCGCGATCTGCCGGCCGCACGTTGGCCAGTGTCTGCGCCGCGGCGCGCGCATGCTCCGCGTTTTCGGCGATGCGTTGAAGATAGGGATGCACGGCGTGCCCGAGCACGGTGAGTGTGATCTGCGGCCTGCGTTGAAAAAGCGCGCCGCCGAGCTCTCGCTCGAGCGCGATCACGGCGTTGGTCAGCGAGGGCTGGGACACCCCGCAACGGCGGGCTGCCCGCGTGAAATTGCGCTCCTCGCACAGCGCCAGGAAGTAGCGGATCTGCTGCATTTGCATCGCCTACCTCGCCCGTATCATTGGCCGTCGTGACGAGGGTGCCACCGACTCCCCAGCTTCGAGGGTGAGGCAGTTCACACAGCCGCGATTTTCAGCCGCGCTGGGAGGAGGTGCCCGAATGCACTTTCCGCGTGTATTTGAGGATTTCGCGTATTTTCAAGGGGATGCGGCGTCCTCGATCGGGACAGACGGTCACGCCATATCCATAGCCATGGGCTATACTCGGGCAGACTCATACCGCGTCAGCGTGGCTGAGTCGGGGATGGGAGCCCATGTCGATTCCAAGCGCCAAGCAGGCGGCATCGCGCACGCGCGATAAGCTGTCCCTGCTGCGCAGCCATGCGTTGTTTCGCGACCTTCCGCCGGCGGTGATCGATCATCTCGGCTCGTACATGAAGACGCGGCGGCTGACACGCGGGACCACCATCTTCACCAAAGGCGATCCTGGCACCGGGCTCATGGGCGTGCTCGCGGGCACGGTCAAGGTCAGCGTCGCCTCGGCCGACGGGAAGGACATCGTGCTCAACATCTTTCACGAGGGTGACGTTTTTGGCGAGATCGCCTTGCTCGACGGCCGTCCCCGCACGGCGGATGCCACCGCCATGGCCGACTGCGAGCTCATCGTCATCGAGCGGCGTGACTTCGTTCCGTTTCTGAGCAGCCAGCCGGATGTGATGCTCAAGTTCATCGAGATTCTCTGTTCGCGCCTGCGGCACACGAGCGAGCAGGTGCAGGACATCACATTCCTGAACCTGCCGACTCGCCTGGCGAAGACGCTGCTCCAGCTGACCACCGGCGAAGAGGGTTCGCGGCGCAAGGCGGCCATCACGCAGCGGGAGATCAGTCAGATGATCGGCATGTCGCGCGAGAGCACCAACAAGCAATTGCGGGCCTGGGCCAAGCGCGGCTGGATCCGGCTCGAGCGCGGAGGCGTCGGCGTCACCGCGCCGGACAAGCTCGCCGCGATTGCTGCCGAAGGCTTCGATGCATCATAGGCTTGACGCGACGGCAAGCCTCCGCGTTATCCCAGCACGCCGGCGACACCGTGTTCGGCAAGGAGCCTCGATAGCCTCTTGCGCGCGTGAAACATGCGGGTTTTGACGGTATTGCCGGGAACCCCGAGAATTTCGGCCGCCTCCCGCACCGATTTTTCATGATAGTACACGAGATCGATGATCTCGCGATGCCGCGGGGATAAACGGGTGAGGCAATTGCGCAAGATTTCTCCTCGATGCTTGATGGCCAAGCTTGCTTCCGGATCATCGGCCGGGTTGCTCGTTTGCACGCTCACGACATCTGAGACTGGCCGGCGCCGCAGCTCGGCGATCGCCTTGTAACGGGCGATCGCCAGCAGCCAGGTCGTGACTGAGGAGCGCGCCGCGAACTGGGGCGCCTGCCGCCACACGCAGAGGAAGACCTCGCTGGTCAAATCCTCCGCTGCGGCCTCGCTGCCGACAAGGCGCAATATAAACCGGTAGACCCGCGCATGGTGTCGCGCGAACAGAACCTGCATGGCGAGCCTGTTGCCCGTTGCAACTCTTGCAATCAGCGTCGCGTCCGAACTGTCTTCGGTTTGCGCTATGGGCGCTGGCCGGGCGGCGATGCTCGGGGCGAGGCCGGTAAAGTCGTGGCGCATTGGTCGCTCCCCTGTTTTGCTCTACCAATAGGCCTAGACTGTTCGCCGCATCGCTTTTGTTAGCCACCTCACAGAGACGGCGAGACCTTATGCAGCCCGGCGACGTGACTGAACCATACCCGCCCATTCGCCGCTTCGTGACCGGCCACGACGCCAACAACGTGGCGAAGGTGATCATGCAAGGCCCGGCCACCAACGCGAAATATCCGAGCCCCGGCACCGTCTCGACACTGATCTGGTCCACCGACCGCACGCCGGCCGATATCGCGGTCGGGGAGGATATCGAGGATTCGGGCGCGCGCATCATAGGTACCGCGCCGCCGGCAAACGGCACCCGTTTCGCGGTCATCGATTTCCCGCCCGGCAACGCGCCTCGCATGCACCGCACGGAAACTATCGACTACGTTATCGTGCTCGAGGGCGAGATCGAGATGGACATGGACGATTCGACGGTGAAGATGAAGGCTGGCGACGTCATGGTTCAGCGCGGCACCCATCACGCCTGGGCCAACCGCAGCGATAAGCGCGCCCGCCTTGCCTTCGTGCTGATCGATGCCGTGCCCTTGGGCATCGGCCATCCCATCACCGGCGCGGTCACTGCCCGGTGAGGCCATGAAAGTTCTGATCACCGGCGGGATGGGCGTCATGGGCGCGGAAACGAGCCGCCGGTTCGTGCAGGAAGGACACCGCCCCGTCATCTTCGCCCGGCATCGGAACGAGTGGCTCATTCGCGACATTCTCGATGAGGTCGACATCGAGCTCGGGGACGTGCTTGACATGCCGCGCCTGCTCGATGTGATAAAGCGCCACCGCATCACCCACATCGTGCATGCCGCCGGCTTCGTGGGCGCGGTCTCGGCCGCGAACCCGGCGCTGAGCATTCAGGTCAACGTGATGGGAACGGTGAATGTCCTCGAGGCGGCGCGTGCCTTCGATGTTGCGCGCGTGATTTACACCAGCTCGAAAGGCGTCTACGGGCCGGCTCTGGGCGCATACGGGGCGCCTACCTATAAGCCCGTGCCGGAAGACCATCCGAAAGATCCCAAGCGCATCTACGATTCCGCCAAGCTGATGGCGGAGCAGGTCGGCCTCTATTACCAGGCCAATATGGGCCTCGACGTCGTGGTGCTGCGGTTTGCCACAACCTATGGGCCGGGCAAGACCGCCCGCCACGGCAAGATGGGAGTGACCAGCGCGATCGTGGAAAATCCCGCGAGCGGGCTACCATTCCGCCTGGCCCAGGGCGGCGACGAGAAAGACGACTTCATCTATAACAAGGATTCCGCGTACGGCATTTATCTCGCCTGCACGGCGAAAAATCCGAAGAGCCGCGTTTACAATATAGGCACAGGCATCGGTGTCACGCTCAACGACCTCGCGTGCGTCATCCGCAAGCACCTGCCGCAGGCCGTGATCGAGATCGGGCCGGGGCTCAACTTCCTCGGCATGCCGTACCCTGCCTCGAACGTCTACGATATCTCGCGTGCCCGCGCCGAACTCGGCTATGCCCCGCAATACGACCTGGAGCGGGGGATTGCGGATTATCTCGACAGCCTGAAGCGGTTGAAGGGAAATTGATGGATTTCCGCCTGCCTTCGCGGGCGTCGAGCCATCCTACAGCTGCGCTGCGGAGCGCATTCGCGCATGCGCATAAAACGCCGGACCCGGCGCGCAATCATCATCGGCGGCTCGATGTCGGGCCTTTTCAGCGCGGCGTTCTTGCGGCAGATCGGTTGGCGCGCCGAGGTCTATGAGCGCTCGCTGGTGGAGCTTGTCGGCCGCGGCGCCGGGATCACCACGCATCCGGAACTGTTGGAGGCGCTGGATAAGAGCGGCGCCGGGACCCGCGACCTCGGCGTCGAGGTCGAAAAACGGATCGCCCTCGATCGAGACGGACGCGTGATTGCGGAAAAGCATCTGCCGCAGATCCTCACCTCCTGGGATCGGCTGCAACGGCTCATGCGCGGGACCATCGATGAGCGGGATTACCATCTCGGCCACACGTTCGAGCGCGTCGAGCAGGACGGCTCCGGTGTGCTCGTGCACTTCGTCGGCGGCAAACGCGAACGCGCCGATCTCCTCATCGGCGGCGACGGCATCCGGTCGAGCGTGCGCGAGCACGTTGCGCCTGAGGTGCAGCCGATCTATTCCGGCTATTACATCTGGCGGGGCGCGCCGGAGGAAGCCGATCTTACCGATGAGACGCGCGCAAGCGTTTTCCCGTACTTCGCCTTCTTCCTGCCCGAGCGGCAGCAGGTCATCGGCTACCCTATCGCCGGGCTGAACAACGACCTGCGGGTGGGGCATCGCCGCTATAATTTCATCTGGTACCGCGTCGCCGATGCGCGGGAGCTGCGGGCCATGTGCGTCGATGAGCGCGGACGGCAGCACGAGCATTCAGTACCGCCGCCGCTCATCCGCAAGGATCTGATCGCGCAGATGCGCGCGCAAGCGCAGGCGATCATGCCGCCGCAATTTCTCGATTGCCTCGCCAACATGCGGCCGTTCTTCACGCCGATCTACGACTTCTCGACCCCGCGACTGGCGTTCGGGCGCGTGGCGCTGGTGGGCGATGCCGCCTCGTCCGCGCGCCCGCATATGGGGTTCGGCATGGCCAAGGCCGGCGGCGATGCCCAGGCGCTGGCCGCGGCGCTCGGCAGCCATGACGATGTCGATGCCGGCCTTGCCGCTTACAACAAGGCGCGCCAGCCGATGGGCGAACGCATCATGTTGCATGGACGCAAGCTCGGCACCCATCTTGGCGTGAATTTACAGACCGACGAAGATCGCGCCATGTGGAAGCTGCTGCAGGATCACCGCGCGATGATGGACTGGATCGCGGTGCCGAATTTCTTGGCCGCGGCCCGATGAGTGCCGACCTGCCGAAGCCCGATTATGCGCACAACATGCGCATCGTCGCGCATTGCGGTCAGGGCGGCCGGCCCGACGGCGTGCAGATCATGGTGCATCGCGGCCACGCCTATATCGGTCACATGTTCTCCAAAGGCTTCAGCGTGCTCGACGTGCGCGACCCGAAGCGTCCGCGCGCGGTCACCTATCTCGCCGCGCCCACCGGCACCTGGAACATCCACCTGCAGACCCATGATGATCTGCTGCTCGTCATCAACGCCAAGGACATGTTCGCAGCCGCCGAGTTCGCGGACGAGAAGGCCTATTACAAGGGTCAGCTCGGAAACGTGGTGGGCACGGCGGAGAAGACGAGCGCCGCGCGCGACTGGACGGCCGGCCTTGCGGTCTACGATATTTCCAGGCCGGCGACGCCGCGGCGTATCGGCTTCATGCCGGTCGAGGGCGGCGGCATTCACCGCATCTGGTACACCGGCGGGCGCTGGGCCTACGTCTCCGCGTTGCTCGACGGCTTTACCGATTACATCTTCATGACCGTTGACATGAGCGATCCGGCGCAACCGCGCGAAGGCGGCCGCTACTGGATCCCGGGCATGCATGTCGCCGCCGGCGAGACGCCGACATGGCCGGCGAGGAGCCGCTATGGACTGCATCATGCGATCGTCGATGGCGACACCGCCTATGCGGCCTGGCGCGACGCCGGCATGGTCGTGATCGATGTTGCCGACCGCGCGCGCCCCAAGCTGATCACCCACCGCAACTGGTCGCCGCCGTTCGGCGGCGGCACGCACAACTGCCTGCCGCTCGCGGAGCGCGGTCTGCTCGTCGTGCTCGACGAGGCCGTGCTCGACCATCAGGAGGACGGGCTCAAGCTGATCTGGGTGTTCGACAACCGGGTGAAGGCAAACCCGGTGAGCATCTCCACCTTTCCCACGCCGGCGCAAGCGGACTATGTGCGCAAGGGCGGCCACTTCGGCCCGCACAATGTGCACGAAAATCGGCCCGGGAGCTTCGTGAGCTCGGAGCTGATCTTCGCCACCTACCAGAACGCGGGCGTGCGCGCCTTCGATATCCGCGACCCGTACCGGCCGCACGAAGTCGGCGCGCTGGTGCCGCCGGCGCCGGCGCGCATGATGGATCACCGGCCCAATCGCGCGCGCGTGATCCAATCCGCCGACGTGTTCGTCGACGCCGCCGGCCTGCTCTACTGCACCGACTACAATGCCGGCCTGTACATCATCGAATTCGAGGGCTGATGTTGCTAGACCACGACGTGGAGCTTCTCATTGATGCGGCGGATGCGCGTGCGGCCGCTGAGGATCTCGGGCTGCTCCAAAAGCGGCAGGCTATGCGTGACTCCCCACATCAGCGGGGCAGCTCTGTTTCGCCATGCGCTTCCAGCAACGCGAGCAGGCGCTTGCGCATGATGATTCCCGGCCGATCCGACGGCATGTGCATTTCCACTTTGCGGCCGACGTCGATGATCGCGTCGGGATCGGTCGACTCCAAGATCTCGCGATCCTCCTCGATGATGGCCGCGTCCCATTCGATCAGCTCCTGCGTGGAGCAGTCTTCTTCTCGATCGTTGCGGAAGAGGATTTGCACCAGCTGGATGCTGCCGTCGTCGATGGGCGTTGCCGAATTGAAGATGATATGCCGCAATCCGGAGGGATATTCGATGTCCAGCGTGCGGCAGAACGGCATGAACCAGGCGTTGCGCATGTGGCGCTTGGTGACGGGCTCGCTCGTACCGGTCACGCGAAACGCGGCGGGTGGATTGTTGATGGGAACGATGCTCTCGGCCTGAAAACCATAATCGGTTTCCACGAGCTCGTATTTTTCCGGCTTGGGCTGATCGATCTGCCCGAATGTCGACTTGTGGACGAAAGAAAAATGCGAGTTGTCGAAGGAATTTTCCATCATCCGCAGCGCTGCGGTGTTCCAGCGATCGTAGAATTGATGAATGCGCCGGTAGGACGGATCGCGCTCCTGTGGAAGGTCGGGGATCGCCAGCAAGGGATCCTCGAGCGCCACCCATGCGTATCCGTAGCGCGCCTTGCACTGGAACGCCTTTACGCGCGCGTCGGGCAGCGGCTGATCGGCTGCAAACTGCGGGATGCGCACGAGCTTGCCGGTGCGGTCATAGGTCCAGCCGTGGTAGCCGCAGGTGATGTGGCCGTTGTTGCTCCAGCCTTTCGACAGCTGGGCGGTGCGATGACAGCAGCGGTCGGCGAGCGCGGCCGGCTTGCCGTCGCCATCGAGGAACAGAACGATGTTCTCGCCGAGCAGCGTGAACGGCTTCGGCTCATTCGCAAGCATGTCGATCGGCACGGTCGCGTACCAGAAGCGCCGCAGGACCTTTTGCTTGGTGCAGAGCATGATTCTTTTCCTCCCGTGCGAGGTCACGATGCGAGACGTGCCACGACGCGCGCTGCGTCATGGCGAAGCTGTGCGAGGTCGAGGCCGGGAATGGCGCCGTCGTTGACGACGAGACGGCCGCCGACGATCAGGTGCCGCAGACGGGCTTCGCCCGCGCAAGCGACCGGCCCGACGAGCGGATCGTGCAGACCGAAATAGCGCGGATGCGAGAGGTCGAAAATCGCCAGATCAGCGAGCTTGCCGGGGGTGATCACGCCGCCATCTTCGAAGCCGAGCACGCGCGCGCCATTGGCGCTCGCCCAGCGCACGACGTCCTCCACAGCGACGGCGCCTGCGCCCTTGACGGCCCGGTGGGTATGCCAGGCGCTGTGCATCTCGCTCACCATGTCGGCGGACTCGTTCGAGGCCGCGCCATCGACCGCAAGCGACACCGCGCCGCCCAGCGCCGCGAGCCGTTCCGCCGGCGCAATTCCCGAACCGAGCCGGCAGTTCGATTGCGGGCAGTGCGCCATGCCGGTCCCGGTTTCGGCGAGAATACGGATCTCCTCCTCATCCACGTGCACGAGATGCGCGAGCCAGACATCGCTGCCGAGATAATCGTGGTCCGCCATCCACTGCACCGGCCGTTTGCCGAAATTGGCGAGACAGAAATCCACATCGGCCAACGTCTCGGACAAATGACCGTGAATGCGCAGGTGCATACGTCGGGCAGCGGACGCGACGGTTTTGAGCTCCTCCGGCTCTAGCGACCAGGGCGGCGTCGTGGGCGCAAAGGCGACGCGGCGCATGCTGTCAGGGGAGGGATCGTGATAGCGCTGCGCGCAGGCTTCGACCGACGTGATCATCTTGTCGAGAGGCTCGGCCGGCGTCGGCACAAGATCGGGGGTGTCGAACTTGCGCGCCTTGGTCGCGCCGCCGCGGCAGAAGACGAGCCTTATGCCGAGCTCTTGCGCCACCTCGAAGATCACGTGCGAGGGATCGAAGCGGTAGGTTTGGGCAAAGAGATAGTGGTGATCGGCGGCCGTCGTGGTTCCGGAGAGCAGCAGCTCGACGAGCCCGATGCGGGCCGCCGTGCGCAACGCCTCCTCGTCGATCTTTTGCCAGTAGGAATAGGGCACGGCGCGCAGCCACGCAAGCAGCGGCACGTCGATGCCGGCGCGCACGCCTTTGAGCACGCACTGGAACAGATGATGATGCGTGGAGACGAGGCCGGGATAGACCACGCAGCCGGTTGCGTCGATGACCGCCTCGTCCGGCTCCCGTTTCAGCGCGCCGACCGCGGCGATGCGACCGTCGCGGATGCGGATCGTACCGCTCGCGCGCATCGCGTCGCCCGGCAGTCCGGTGAAGATTCCCTGCGCGCCGGTAATGAGGGTCATACTAACCCTTCCAGTTGGTCATTGCGGCCGAGCCGCGATAGCGGCGAGAGCCGGAGTCCGTAACCGCCGCCAGTGGTTATGGGTTCCGGGCTCGCGGGCTTCGCCCGCGCCCCGGAATGACGAGAATGTACGCGCCTGAGCGTCATGCGTCGGCTCCGACCTCACTTTCGTGCCACGCGCCGAGCGCGAGTTTGGAGAGCCCCACCATGATGGTGAAGAGGCCCACGCCCGCCAGCGTGATGAGAAAGAGCGCCGCGAACATGCGCGGGATGTCGAGCTGGAAGCCCGCTTGCAGGATCTCGTAGGCAAGCCCGGCGCTGCGTCCTCCGGTGCCGGCCACGAATTCGGCGACCACCGCGCCGATCAGCGCGAGCCCGCTGGAGATGCGCAAGCCGCCGAAGAAGTAGGGCAGCGCGCTCGGGATGCGCAGCCGCCACAACGTCTGCAGCCGTCCCGCCCGGTTCATACGGAACAGATTCACCAGGCCGGGATCGACGCTGCGCAACCCGAGCGTGGTGTTGGAGATGATCGGAAAGAGCGCCACCACGGTCGCGCAGACGGTCAAGGCGATCTGCGTGTTCTTGACCAGGATGATGATCAACGGCGCGATCGCCACGATCGGCGTGACTTGCAACAACACTGCATAGGGAAAGAAGCTCATTTCGATGGCGCGACTCTGCACGAACAGGAACGCGATGAACGTGCCGATGACGATCGCCGCGAAGAATGCTTGCAGCGCGACGCGCAGCGTCATGCCGAGCGCTCCCAGCAGCGCGGGCCAGTCGCTCATGAGCTTGGCGGCGATATCGCTCGGCTTGGGAAAGAGAAAAGGCGGGATGTGCAGCGCGCGGCAGGCGATCTCCCAGATCACGACGATGATCACGCCCAGGGCCAAAGGCGCGGCGATCGTCATGAAGCTCTCGGACTGGACAAGCGGGCGCACCGGGCCTCTCGTTACGAACGCGTCTGCTCGACGGAGACTTCAGCGAGCAGAGCCGACAGGGCGCGGCAATGCTCGGCAAAACGCGGCGAATTGCGAAAGCTTTCCTCGCGCGGGTGCGGCTCGTCGATCGCCATGACCTTGCGGATGCGGCCGGGCCGCGCGCCCATGACGATGACCCGCGTGGACAGGAACACCGCCTCGTAAATCGAGTGGGTGACGAATACGGTCGTCAGGCTGCGGTCCCACCACAGCCGAACGAGATCCGCGTCGAGCCGATTGCGCGTGAATTCGTCGAGCGCGCCGAAGGGCTCGTCCATGAGCAGCAGGTTCGGCTCGGTGACGAGGCTGCGCGCGATCGACACCCGCATTTTCATGCCGCCGGACAGTTGCCGCGGGTAATGGCGGGCGAATCCTTCAAGCCCGACCCGCGACAGCGCGTCGGTGACGCGCCGGCGCGATTGCGCAACCGGCATGCGGGCGAGATCGAGCGGAAGGCGCACGTTCATCTCCACCCGCGCCCAGGGCATGAGCGTCGGATCCTGGAACACGAAGGCGATCGTTCGTCCCTGCGCGCCGACCTTGTCGAAGGCGCCCGACCACCAAACGATGCGGCCGTCGGTCGGCTCGATGAGATTGGCGATCAGCTTGAGGAGCGTGCTCTTGCCGCAGCCCGATGGCCCGATCAGGGTGACGAATTCGCCGGCTGCGATGGTCAGGTCGATCGGAGCGAGCGCGCGCGTGCCATTGGGAAAGACCTTGTCCGCGGACAAGATTTCGACCACCGGCGCAGCCCCGCGGGCGCGTGCACCCGCAAACAGCGCATCGTTGGGCGCCAACACGGTTACATCGAGAGCTTGAGCGTTTTGACGAACCTGTCGGTGAAGCCTTGCTTCCAATCGACTTCGGGCTTGAGCAGGCCTGCCGAAACCATGAAATCGTAGGTCGCCTTCCAGCGCGCTTGCGTGATGATCCCGATTCCCATCGTCTGCGCGTCGCCGCCCTCCAGCGCCTTGAGCGCCTTGAGCTGTTCGATGCCGAAGGCGATCTGCTCCTCGCTCATCTTGGGATTGTCGGCCCTGATGAGCGCATTCGCCGGCGCCGGATCGCTCAGGTAGCTCTTCCAGCCTTCGAGCGACGCCTTCACGAAGCGCGCAGCGACCTCCGGGTTTTTCTCGACGAAGCCGCGCGTCGTGACCATGGTCGTGCCATAGGGCGGATAGCCGTCGCGCGCGAACAGGAAGAATTTTACCGGCACGCCCTGCTGCTTGGCCTGGAACGGCTCCGATGACGGATAGGACTGCTGCACCACGTTCTTGTCGACGAAGAAGGGCTGCAGGTTGAAGGTGTAGGGCTTGGTCTGTTCGTCGGTGTATTTGTATTTCGCCTTGAGCCAGGGCCACCACGTGGTGCGGCCGGAGGTCGCGACCAGGATCGTCTTGTCCTTGAGATCGGCAAGACCCGCCACGTTGTCGTGGGTCATCATTCCTTGCAGATCGAACTGGAACGAGGTCGCCACCGTGATGACCGGATGCCCTTGCTCCAGCATTTTGAGGACCTGGAGGTCGTAGCCCATCATGAAGTCGGTCTCGCCCGCGAGCAGAAGTTGCGCGCCGTTGACCTGCGGGCCGCCCATCTTGAGCGTGACGTCGAGCCCGGCCTTTTCGTAGAGCCCGCTCGCTTTCGCCTGATAGAAGCCGCCGTGCTCCGCCTGGGCGAACCAGCTGGTGAGAAATGTCACCTTGTCGGCGGCACTCGCCGGGCTGGATGCGAGCGCAAGAGCCAGCATTGCGGCGCTTGCCGATGCGCCGGCGAGCCCAAACCTCCGAATCTTCGCAACCATTGCGAGCCTCCCGGTTGATCGAACTGGCTTTGCTCAGTGCAAGTCGGGTGCCAGAGCCGGGGATCAAAAATGCGTGGCGCGGCAATCGCTTGCTGATCTCGACCACCTGCAAAAGTCTGAACGGCCTCGACAAAATCGCGAGGCTTCGGCAGCGCCAAGCACGAGCTGCGACGCCCACGCGCACCGCCAGCCCGCGCAGCGGCGTGAATTGCTCAGTTGTTCGGCAAATGCCGAATTTGCATGCAGGCGCGGGCGGGGTCTGCTCCCTTTGGTTATCGGCGCTCGCCGCTATCGCGCCTCGGCCGGAATGTCCTAGTCGCATCAGACAACACCTTTTCGTTCCCGCGGCGCGTTTTCTGCGCCCGGGTTTTGCTTTTTTTGCTTCGCTCACCCCTATCGAAGGGTGGCGGAGCGCCGAGAGACGTACGGGTGCTTGCGAGGCACCCGTGGGCCTGCTTCGGCTGCAGGCCAGGCGCTTCGGAGGCGCCTTGCGTCCCATAACGCGGGACGCCCGCCTCTCGGCGCTCTCACCGTGGCGATTTTGGGCTCCGGTGCCGCGCTTGCCTCACCGGCATTTGCGCCGGATCGGTTACAGCGAGCTCCTCGCGTCCGGGTCGTAGTGCCCGGCTGGCGGCTTTCCGTACCTCCCGGGGCAACGGTTGCGAGTCGCTACCGCGGGACGCCACGCCTCGCTCCGCCTTCAGGATGTCTCCGGACGACGCCCTTCGATGAGCGAGGCTGGGAATGCTTCTACTGCCGTCCCGAGTAGTAGTCAAGAAAAAAATGCAGTTTGTATCTGACCTCTGGATGTAGCAGAGAAGCGAGCCGAACCTGTCGCCAAACCAATGACTTAGATCGCCTCGGAGGAGGGCGGGCGGGGAGAAGGCACACTGAGTTCGCCGCTCCCGATTAGAGGCCGCCCGCAGACACGCGCGCTAGCACCGGATGAGATTAGGTTGGGTCGTCATGCCCGCGCTTGGCGCGGGCATCCACGTCTTCAAAGCCGTATAGCATCAAAGACGTGGATGGCCGGGACGAGCCCGGCCATGACGCAGGACTGCGCTGAGCTGGTTCAATCACGCTTTTAGTAGATTCGGGGAATGAGCCGCCACGTGCGGCGCCGATACGCGTCGTAGGCGTCGCCGAACTGCGCGCGCAGCAGCTTTTCTTCCGCGCTGATGCGCGCAACGAGCGGCACAATCGTAAGCGCGGTGAGCAGCACGCCGACGGTTGAACGAAAGGCCAGCGCCCATCCCAGCGAGCTCACCACCAGGCCCAGATAGCTGGGATGACGAATGATGCCGTAGACGCCGCTCGTCACCAGCGTGTGCCCCCGCTGGATCGCCACCAACCCGCTGAAGCGATGGCCGAGCACGAATACCGGCCAGATGCGCAGCGCGCCGCCCGCGGCGAAGAGCACGACGCCGAGCCAGCGCACGGCATCTCCATCGATCGTCCAGAATTCGATCCGGTCGGTATAGGCCGGCAGATAGGCCATCAACAGCCCGATCACCCCGAACGCCGCGAGCACCCAGCGGTTGCCGCGATCCTCGCGCTCGCCGGGGCTGAGATTTCCGCCGCTGAACAGCGCGACGACGCAGAGGACGACGAGCACGATGGCGAGCGCGCTCAACGCCGCGTGCGAGAAGAAGGCTGTAAAGGACCCCCAACCGAGGACGGCGAGGGCGAGATAAGCAAGGCTCGCAAGGATGGCGACGGAGGCTAATTTTGGCGTGGGCGCCATAGCTGTCTCGACGAACCCCTATTAATGAACATCGGCGCGCGAGCTGCGCGCGGCGAAACTCGAGGTCCGATGGAGGCGGTGCGGACGTGCCAACTGAAGCGAACCCTCCGCTCCTTCCTTACAGCCCGAGATCGCTCAGCGAAGGGTGATCGTCGGGACGGCGGCCAAGCGGCCAGTGATATCTGCGGTCGCTCTCCCGGATGGGAAGATCGTTGATACTGGCGATGCGCAGGCGCATCAGGCCTTGCTCGTCGAACTCCCAGTTCTCGTTGCCGTAGCTGCGAAACCAGTTGCCGCTGTCGTCGTGCCACTCGTAAGCGAAGCGCACCGCGATGCGGTTATCGCGGAAGGTCCAGAGTTCTTTGATCAGCCGATAGTCAAGCTCGCGGTTCCACTTGCGCGTCAGGAACGCCTCGATGGCATCGCGTCCTTGCAGGAATTCGGCGCGGTTCCGCCAGCGGCTATCGATTGTGTAGGCCTGCGCGACGCGCACCGGATCGCGCGTGTTCCAGGCATCTTCGGCGAGGCGGGCCTTCTGCGCGGCCGTCTCGGCCGTGTAAGGGGGAAGCGGTGGACGGCTCATCTTCGATCCTCGATCCTCACCCCGGTGCCTTGAGCAGCTGCTCCAGTTGCTTGAGCGCTTCGGCATCCTCTGGCGTGGTTGGCGGATTGTCGCAGCGTGGATCCGTTCTTTGCAGGGCACGAGTCATCGCGTGCGTCACCTCGAGCGGCGCGCAGCCGTGGCCGCTTTCGCTCACGAGATCCCACTGCGCGGCAGCTGGAACGTGACAGCCAAAGCATTGCCCGCCAAATCGATTGATGACGTCGACGGTACCTCGTTTGCGAATTTTTGTTCCCTGTTTCGAGACGTCGAGCTCGAAGAACTCCCAATCATGCGTTGCGGCGCTGAAGCCCTTGTCCCGCTTGACCATGGCCTCGCCCGGAATCAATTGAATGAGGGATCCCGGTGGATACGCCGTGCCGGTCGCCGAATTGGCGGCGGCCAGCGTCGCGTCGAGATTGCCGCGCAGGTTGTCCACGTAGAATTGACGGACCGGCGTCATCTTCGTGATGCAGCGAAATGAGCTCGCGTCGATCTGGAGATCGGCGCTGCTTCCGGGATTGGTGCAAAGCAGGAATGCGACCGCGCACAACGTCGAGAAAACATGTCCTTTGCGATTTTGGATCATGGTGCACATTCCTGTTCTTTTCCTGTTGCCTGTTCTTTTCCTGTTGCCTGTTCTTTTCCTGTTGCTCTACCAGTTTATCATAAGACGCGCTCTTCGGCGACGGTGAGCAGGCGAATCCAACCGAAGCGAGCGCACCACGAGTTTGGCTTCCGTCCGCGCTGCGAATCGGAGAGATCATGTCTGAACCGAACCTCGTCGGCGGCTCCGCGCGCGATCGCGAGCGCATCCTCAAGCTGCATGCCGACTACATCGACGCCAATGCCCGCTTCGATTGGCAAAAGCTCGAGCCGATCTGGAGCAAGGCGCCCGAGGCGCTGTTCTTCAACCTCAACGGCCATACCTACAAAGGCCGCGAGCATTGGTTTCGGCTGTGGAAATTCTACCGACAAAACGTCGCGTCGAGTTATTGGACGCCGTTCGATATCGGCGGCGTCGTTTCCGACGAGATGGCGGTCGTCTGGTGCCATCGCCGCACCAAGCGCAAGTGGACCGGCGCGGCGCCGCCGCCTCAGGACATCCATTACGGCGGCGAGGAGTTCATCACCCGCTCGACCATGGTGTTCCGCAAGGAGGCGGGCGACTGGCGCGTCGTGCACGCGCATTTCTCGCAAGCCAGCGCGGGCGAGCGCCCGGGCGGGGTGTGATTTGCTGTCGCGGACGGAGCGCGTTTCCTCCCTCGCCCCGCATCCGGGACACGTCTAAGTTAGCGCCCATGCGGCTTCGCGGGGACGACCGAAAGAGAGAGGAACAAGCGTGGCCGAGCTGCCGAAATTGAGCGTGCGTCTATCCGGTGCGATCCACCCGCGCAACGCCATTGAGCTCGCAAAGGTCGCCGAGGCGAACGGCTATCACGCCATCTGGTTTCCCGAAAACGCGTTCGGCCGCGGCGCGCTGCCGGCGGCCTCCGCCTGCGCGGCGGCGACGACAACCATCGGCATCGGCATCGGCGTGTTCAACCCGTACAACCGGCACCCCACGCTCATGGCGATGGAGATCGCCGCGCTCGAGGAGCTGGCGCCGGGGCGCGTGCGGCTCGGCATCGGATCGGGCATCGCGGCTTCCACCGAGCGCCTGGGCCTGAGCACGGATCGGCCGCTCGCGGCGGTACGCGACGCGATCGCCATCGTGCGCGCCATGCTCAAGGGCGAGGAGGTCGACTATGCCGGAGAGCTATTCTCCGCGCGCCGCGTCAAGCTCGAGCACCAAGCGCCGCGATCGGACATGCCGCTGCTCATGGCCGCGCGCGGCGAGCAGGCGCTCGCGCTCGCCGGAAAGCTCGCCGACGGCCTGATCATATCCAACATGTGTCCGGCGGAATTCACGCAAGCCGCGGTGCTGGCGATGCGGGAGGCGGCGCGGGAGGCGCAGCGCGCTGAGCCTGCCGAGGTCGTGCAATACGTTCCGTGCGCGGTGCGGCTCGACCGGGCCGAGGCTTATGCGCTCGCCAAGCGGGAAATCGGGGAGATGCTCGCCTCCTTCTGGGCGCTCGGCGAGCGCGTGCCATCGGCCAAGGCCGCCTTGCTGCGCGCGCGGGCGATACCGGAGTCCGATTTTGCTGCCGCCGCCGCGCGATTGCGCGCGGGCGAACCGGCAGCCGATGTCCTCGACGACCGTTTCGTCGAAGCCTTCGCCATCGCCGGGACGGCCGCGGACGCGCTCGCCCAAGCGCGGCGCTACCGCGAGGCGGGCGCCAGCGAGGTCGCTCTCAGCTTTGCCGGCCAGCGAGCGGAGCCGGACATGCAATATCTGGCAAGCACCGCACGCTTGAGCGGGTGAAGCCGGCGGCAACAGCGGCAGTTACGCGAGCAACGTGCTCGGTCTGCACCCTCCCCCGTTTACGGGGGAGGGCTGGGGAGGGGGTGATTAGGCGCGAATCTTTTGCGTGCCCCCTCCCTATCCCTCCCCCGCAAGCGGGGGAGGGGACCGTGTGGCGCGACCCTTTCGTAATGCGGCGACTAACCGTTAGCCCGCAAGCGGGGGAGGGGACGATGCGGCACGATCCTTCGTAACGCGGCGACTAACCACCGAGCACGGGCCATGGTTATGCAACAGCCACGAATGAATATGCTCACAACCGCTGCTGCAGGAAGGTGCCGATGCGCGCGATGGCGTCGCGGCCCTCCGGCAGAATGCGCGCGAAGAGGTGCCAGGCATGCGGCATGCGCGGCCACACTTCGATGTCCACGTCGCATCCCGCCGCGCGCAGTTTCTCGGCCATCCGGATGGCGTCGTCGCGCAGGATTTCGTCGCTGCCGACGTGGATCAGCGTGGGCGGCAGCCCCGACGCATCGCCATAGAGCGGCGAGGCATAATGGTTGCGCGGATCGGCGCCGCCGAGGTAAGCCGTCGCGAGCGCCGGGAGGATGGCGACGTTGAGCATCGGATCGACCGCGGCGTTCAATTTCAACGAATGTCCCGTGAGCGCCAAGTCCGTCCACGGCGAGATCGCGACCGCGGCGGCAGGCAAGGCCAGACCCTCGTCGCGCAGCTTATAAAGCGTCGCGAGCGCGAGACCCCCGCCCGCCGAATCTCCCACGAAGGCGATCCGCCGCGGATCGAACTCTTGGACGAGCGTGCGGTAGATCGTCACGGCATCCTCGAGCGCGGCGGGGAACGGATGCTCCGGGGCGAGACGATAGTCGAAGTAGAGCACGCAGGCGCGCGCGGCGGCGCCGATGCGCCAGGTGAAATCCTGCAACAGCTCCGCCGAGCCGATCGTATATGCGCCGCCATGGAAATACAGGACGCAGCGATCTCTGCGCGCCGCATCAACCGCGATACGAACCGCGTTGACGCCGCTGGCGTCGATCACGGTGGTGAGCGTGCCTGCCGGCGGGCGCGGAACAAAACGTTCGATCCGCTTGAGCCGGCGCCGAACCGTCGCCGTGGGCACCGGGCGGCGCGCTCGACGGTTTTTGAACAGGCGCAGCGCCCATCGCAGGAGCTCGGCCTGTATGCTGATGCGCTGAGTCGGGTGACCGACGGAGCGCGCCCGCCGACGCGAGGGTCGGGAATTCATGCGCACGCCGCAATCAAAGCTGGTTGTGTTGCAATTGACCAGAATTTCGCCACCAAAGAGCCGCTCTCTGCTCGTTGTGTGGACGGCGAATTAAAGCATAATAGCGCCAATCGGAGAATGGCGCGGGACTTCAAAGGCGCGGTGCGATAGCGCGATCGATCGCCGGGGGGCGTTCGTCACATGTCCAGATCCAGCGTGGCGCTGAGCAATCTGCGCGGCTTCGCCATCGTGATGGTGGTGGCGTTTCACGCCTTCATCGCCTATCTCGGCTCGCAACCCGCCTCTCCGCTCCCGTTCGACGCGCCGCCCTATGCCTGGCTTGCGAACCCGATCGTCGATAGCGCGCGCTGGTTCGGCTTCGACCTGTTCTGTGCGCTCCAATACGTCTACCTCATGCATCTGATGTTCTTCTTGTCCGGCCTGTTTGTCTGGCCGAGCCTGTCGCGCAAGGGAGCGAGAACGTTTCTTTACGACCGCTTGGTTCGGCTCGGCGTGCCGTTCGTGGTCGGGCTCTACGTGCTGATGCCGATCTCCCTTTATCCGGTCTATCGCGTCACCGCGGTCGATGCGAGCTGGTCCGCGTTCTGGTCGCACTGGATCGCGCTGCCGTTTTGGCCCAGCGGACCGATGTGGTTCTTGTGGATGCTGCTCCTGTTCGATATCGCCGCGACTGCGCTGTTTTGGCTTGCTCCGCGCGCGGGCGAATCCTTGGGCCGGCTGGCGCAGCAGGCCGCCGCCCATCCCGGCCGGTATTTCCTCGCGCTGGTGGGCATCTCGGCGGTCGCTTATCTGCCGCTTTCCGCCGTGTTCGCGCCGTGGAAGTGGTTGCAGTTCGGTCCGTTCGCCTTTCAACCAAGCTTAGCGCCCCAATACGCCATCTACTTCTTCGCTGGGCTCGGCATCGGTGCGCTCGGGTTGGAGCGGGGCCTGCTCGAGGCGGAGGGAATACTGGCGCAGCGTTGCTGGCATTGGCTCGCGCTCGCCGCCGCGACATTCCTGCTGTGGATCATTCCGACCGCGCTGATCGTCAACGGAACAACTTTGCCCGGCCTGCAAATCGCCGCCGATCTCGGCTTGCTCTTCTGCGCGGCAGCTGCGTGTTTTGCGCTGGTGGGGCTATTCTTGCGCACGACCCGGCGGCATCGGCCGATCTTGGAAAGTCTCGCCGACCACGCCTATGGGATTTATTTCGTGCACTACGTCTTCGTGCTTTGGCTGCAGTACATCTTGCTTGACGTGGCGTTGTTCGCGGTCGCGAAGGCCGCGATCGTGTTTATCGGCGCGGTTACGCTGAGCTGGGCGACAACCGCCGCCGTGTGCCGCCTTCCCATCGGCGCCCGCCTGATGGGCCGCAAACCGCGCGAATTGGTGCGCGCGCGCGCGCGGGCGCGGTGAGCTGGCATCCCGCTCCCGCGACGTCCCGGCAGTAGCGCTCGAACTGGGCTGCGGTTTCTCGTCGGTATGTCAGCTTTCGGGGGAAAACCGGAAAAATCTGTTCACTCAGAGCATTACCGGTTGTGACCCTGGCTGTGTAAAAACTCATACATCCGCGAAATGTAGAAAAAACAATTCTCCAACAAGGCGTCGAACGCCGCGTGTGCAGTATGATTTGACTCTCAGATATGCAATTGCTCCGAGATGCTTCTACGTGTCCGGCGTGCGCTAGAGTTTCCACACGACCAAGACCCCAAGCGGACATTCCACCCAATTTACAAACTGCTGCTGCCCCAAATATTTCTACGGCTTGCTGGTCGGGGCCATCCACCCATGAGGCGGCCGAAATGAAAAGCCCCAGCCGGAGTCGGGGGACGGGGCCAGGGCTTCCATCTTCAGGATGACGATGCGACAGTTACGCTACGAGCCATCCCGGTTACCCGCTTATGCGTGCAGCTTTGTGTGACCCATAATGAATGACACTACGCTGAAGCAGATCGCGGCAGTTAAAGCGACCGTCAATAAAGGGAACCACATCTGGACATAGAGCCACATCTAACGATCCTCCTCTAGTCGGCTCCTATCATCACAACGGAAGGCGGCGCGTAAGTTAATTTAGACAGCAACCAACCGAGACAGTTCCTGCGGCGGGTCCTTCCAAAGACGTGGATGCCCGGCTTAAACGCGTAGGCGCCTGATCGCTTAAGTTGTAGAACGATGCAAGAACCTCTGCTCAGTGGCGGTTATCTCAATTGAGCGCGGCTGACTTCGCTGCAAGCAACAGCGTGTAACACGCGTCTACAAGTGCGGAACTCGGGTACGATTCACCCGGAAGGGTCACCAACTCCTTGGGGAATTCGTCCCGGCGTTTCCACGAGTCTACCTTCGAAAGCGCGACTTTCTTCGCCGCGAAGTCAGGCAGCGCGCGGAATTTGTCGGCGCACACGGGTGCCAGCGCCGCTATGACCGCCAGCTCTGACCGCTGTGTTGCCATCTTGTCAGCGGTGCTGCCGAGCGACCAGCCACCCCAGTAAAAGCCAACAACGATCGTTGCGACGGCACCGGCAGCTGCGCCTTGCATTAGACGCTTCAGCGATTCTCCTTGGAGGATTGAAGGAACTTGCATGGCTTTTGCCTTTCGATAAGAGGGACGCGCCCAAAAACAGCGCGCGGAGGCACGAAAGCCGCGGATACTCTCTCGGCACCCGCGCGGATCGCAGCTCTATTTGGAGTTGTTATTGTGCCTGCCGACGGCACCAGCGCTGCCACTGAAGGAAACGGGGACTTCGGTACGTCGCCGATTTTTGGGCAGCTCTCGGACAAGCCACAGCTTGCCTGCATATTGTAACTGGGGTGCCGGACGTAAAGCGCAATAGCGGATCGAGGAATTAAGTGTGAGCACCTCCTTGTGTCGCGGATGGCGAGGCTGCAGCGCGTCAGCTCGGCATTACTGTTGTGCCGGTGGGAGTACGAGGACGCGATGAGCTGGAAGGCGCGATTGCAAAGATCAGTGAGGACCAGTTTCAGGCCGTGGCCGTGACCATTGACGGCCTATTCTTCGTCGAACGAAGTGGCCTACCTTTTCCCAATATCACCATACCGTCCCACAAGCGGGGGAGGGGACGATGTGGCCCTGGTCGTCGTAGTCCCCACCAGCGATGGTTCTGTCCCATTGGAGCTGCGGTCTAATTCGACATCTTCGCGCTTTCGCCGGCGAGCCATTTGCGGCGCGCGTTCTCGAACTGCGCCACGAATGCGGGGTTCGCCCGCGCCCAGCGTTTCACCGCCTCGCGGCGGCGCTCGATATGGGCCGCGACCCGCTCCGGCGTCAGCCGCTCCATGAAATTCTCGGGCAGGCCGGACGCGGGGAGGCCGGCAAGGCGCGCGAGCATGGCGCGGCCCATCGCCTGCGAATAATGAAAGGTGTCGTACCAGTACGCCATGTGGGGACCGATGGGCTCGCTCACCCAGTCGCTGGGTTGCGCAAAACTGTAAACGGTCGCGCGCGCGCTCAGCCTGCGCAGCCATTCCGCGATGACATCGAACGCCCCTATGGACTCATAATAGTAGTCCGCGTAGCCGTGACTTGGGCCGAGAAGGAAGATGAGCTCGAGATCGTTCGCGCGCGCGATCTCGATGATGTCGAGGATCGCCTCGAACGCGCCTTCATTAAAGGTCGCCTTATCCGGCTCGCTCACCTGTGCGCTCCAGATGTAGCCGGCAAAACGATCAAACGGCCCTTGCGTGTCGCGTCCGGGCGGACGGTATAAATATCCGCTCGGCTCGATTTGAAATGTCGGCCGCCCGCTCGCCACGTTGTAGGCCGCTGTCGCAACCGCATCCCAAAGCACGTCGGCGCTGGCAAAGAGCGTCCCGGTATTGCGCGCGAACTCCGACCATGTCCCGGATTGGCGAGCGTTGGCTGCTCCGATGAAATTCGGGAGAAACAGCTCGATCATGACCGTGCGCAGGTTGCGATCCAAGCGCACGTATTGCCGCAAATAAGCGGCGGTCATCTCCATCGAGGCCGCCGGCATCGAGGCATTGTAGGCGGGCGCGAAGCGGGTCCCATCGAGCACGGAGGGGTCGAGCGATTGATGGGCGCGCGACGTACCGAGAAAGATCGTGCGCGGCTGATAGCGCCACACTTCGTAAGGCTTGATCAGCCGGTCGATATCGAGACGCTTCGGCTTTATGTCGTTGATGCCGTGCACGCCGACGCGGATAGGGGAAACGCCATACGGGTCGACGGTCCAGGTGAAGAGCAAATAGAGGCTGAGCCAAGCTGCCAGGCTCAGGACCAACGCGCGGAAATATCCCGATGCGGCCATGTCAGAACTGATAGTAGAGAAACGGACTGACGTGGGAGAGGCGCAACACGCACAACAGGAACATGCCGGCGACGATGATCGCGACGCGCCAATCGAGCGCCCGCAGGATGCCGCTTCCTTCGGTCTCTTCGGGCAGCCACAGCGCGGGCTTGAAGCGTCCGAAAATTTGGTACGTGTTGGGCACGCTAAATGTCGCAAGCGCGACGCACAAGAGAAACAATCCCGCCGGCCGGGCGCTCCCTGCAAGGTAATCCGGCGGCAATACGGGCGGCCACAATTCCCGCGGCTTGAACCACTCGGTCAGCGCCAACGCGGATTTGAGATCCGTGAACTGCCCGCGGATGAGCCAAAGAAAGGCGAACATCGTCTTGGCGTCGGCCAGCGTCTCGGATCGGAACAGGACCCACGCCAGCGTGACGGCGGTAAACGTCACGAGCACTGCGATCGCCTGCGCTAAGGCTGTCTTGAGCGCGAACGAGCGGCTGAGCGGGAGCGCGCGCCAAGCGTGGTTCACCGCGAGCATCACACCATGCGCGCCGCCCCAGAGGACGAAGGTCCAGTTGGCGCCGTGCCACAATCCGCCGAGCAGCATCACGATGCCGAGATTGAGATACCTGCGCGCCGCGCCGCGCCGATTGCCGCCGAGGGGGATGTAGAGATAGTCGCGCAAGAAGCGCGACAGCGTGATGTGCCAGCGCCGCCAGAAATCGATGATCGATGCGGACTTGTAAGGCGAGTAGAAGTTGACGGGCAGTCGGAATCCGAACATGCGCGCAAGTCCCACCGCCATGTCGGAATAGCCGGAGAAGTCGTAGTAGAGCTGAAAGCTGTAGCAGAGCACGGTCACCCAAGCCGAGGCGGTGTCGAGCGCGTGGCCCGCCTTGACCGTGGCGTATCCGGCATCCGCGTAGACGGCGAGGCCGTCGGCAACGACGACCTTCTTGAACAGTCCGACCACGAAGATGCTCAACCCCACGGCAATATCGGACGCCAGATCGCGGCGCACGGACGGGCCGATCTGCGGCATGATCTCGGAGTGGTGGGTGATCGGCCCGGCGATCAGCTGCGGAAAGAAGGTGACGAAGAAAGCGTAATTGAGCAGCGTGAAATGACGCACCAGGCCGCGGTGGGCGTCCACGAGAAAGGCGATCTTCTGAAACGTGATGAATGAAATCCCGATCGGCAGGATGATGCTCGGCACCGCCCAGTCTAGTCCGAGCACGTAATCCACGTTCGCGACGAAGAAGCCCGCATATTTGAAATAGCCGAGCAGGCAGAGGTTGAAGAGGATGCCGGCGGTCAAAACCGCGTGCGATTGCGCGCGCGAGAGCGCGCCATCGATGATCAGTGTGCCGAAGGCGAAATTGACCGAAATCGAGAACAGAAGAAGGAGCAGAAATTCTGGGCGCCACCAGGCGTAATAGATGAAGGATGCCAGCACCAGCCAGACGACCGGCCAAAGCAGGTTGGAGGCGCGGCGCAGCAGCGCGTAACCTGCCAGAACGAGCGGCAGGAAAGCGAAAATGAAGACATAGGAATTGAACAGCACCGCGTTGGTCTGACTTGTTTCGCTGTTGGTGTTGGATGTGGGGGAAAAGCGGGACGGACGTTACGCTGACGCTCGCGCGCGATCAATCAGCGCGGGGGATCGCGTCGCGCGGTTCGCAAGTCGAGCCTTCCTACTAGGCGGGCATCCGCTTGCGCTGACGCCGACCGATGCCGCGTACTCGGTGCGCTCCCCTCCCCACCCGAACTCGGGCTTGCCCGAGTTCGGCATTTTAGATGGCCGAAGTCGGGTAAACCCGACTTCGGCTGGGGAGGGGTTGGGGGTGGGGGTGGGGCGTGTCAGGCGAGCTTGCGCATCACCGCATCACCCCCACCCGGCTCGCCATAGCGCGTCGAAGACGCGCGTAAACGCGCTTAAGGCTCGCCACCCTCCCCACAAGGGGGAGGGTAGAGACCGAGTTCGGCGCTCGACTCGGTCCGTCGTGCTTAATCCCATCATCAGCGTAGTCCGAGCGCGCGGGCGTCCTCGGCATCACGCAAACGACAGCCGCTATTGCGCCAAAAGCTGAACTCCCATTTGAGGCGAATGTCCAATTCGCCCGCAAAGAGCACGAGGGTGTGGATCAGATTGGCTCGCAGCACCCTGACGCGGTCGCCCAGATCGCCGACGAGCCGGAAACAATGGGAGAATTGCAGCGGCAGGAGCAGCGCGGAAGCGCCTGCGCTCGACGCGCGCACATGCACGGCGCCGCGCTCGAATATCATCTGCGAGCGTTGCACAGGGACCAATTGCTCCGTTGTTGCGGCGGGAGCCACGAATGCTTCGGATTCGAACAGCGCGGGGTTTTCTCGAATCCGTCGCAACAATTCCGCTGGGCTGATGTCTGCCGACAATTTCAGCGGCGAAAAGCCGGCGACATTCGGATGCGCAAACTCGTAGAGATAAAGCTCGATCCCGTCCTTGAGCGGCACCGTGCGCCTCACGCTTGCACGATGCGCCGGCAGCTTGAGATCGGTGATTGCGAAGCGAACCCCCAGTGCCCGCAAGACGTCGATATCGGCCAGCCGGGGAAACGCGAAGTTGAGATCCTGCGCGTCTTGCGGTGAATTGAGGACATTCGAAATATAAAACATCAGCGGCTTTGATAGACCTTGACCGTACTCGGAGAGGGTCGGGATATCGCGCCACCACAGATCGAGCAGATCGTGGCTGCTGCCGGTATCGGAACTCAGGCGGAGTAGAAATTTCTCGAACGCGCCCTGCTCGAGCGGTCCTTCGGCGCTTCCAAGGAGTCGCTGACGCAGCGGGCTTGCGGCTGCACCGAGGAGGGTGGCAACCGAACCGCGGTAAGCTTGCCCCGGATGGAGCGAGATTTCTTGCTGGAGAAGCTCGGTAATGGGCGAGCCGATGCGTGGCTGCGGGCCGCGCTGCTTGAAGAGATCCGCCGGGCTCGCGCGCAACAGCACCGCGAAGACAAGCGCCGTCAGGCAAATCGCCGCCGGGATCCATCGGTGAGCGGCCGATCGAATGACCGCCGCGCGGCGCGCCGCGGCGATCTCAAGCAGGGTGACGAGCGCATACAAACTAAATAGCGCCCAGAAGGGATACATCATCAGATAAACAAACAGCGGAGAAAGCGGGAGCCCTGCAATGAAGCCGAGGCTTGCGCCGATCCAAACGAGCAGCAGGAGCGTCCAAAGCGCGCTGAACAAGGCACCGGTGCGCGCGAGGGGGGAGGGCATGCGGATCGCCGCGGCAACGCCACCGAGAATGATGCTCAATTGCAGCCAATAGGACCCGGTCAATGCGAGCGGCCATCCCGTGAGGCGATCGCACAGGACGCCCCATTCGCACAGGCCTTGCCGGGCGCGCGCCAGAACTTCGAGTGAGAACTGGGCCGGCCAGTGAAATTCCAGCAAAAAATGCTCGGGCCCGGAAAAACGCGCGGAGTAATCCCTGGCGCCGATGAAAAATTCAGGAAAGTGAAGCGCTGCAGCGCAGGCCAGCACGTAGATGCCGGCGGCCAGGCGCCAGAGCATCTGCTGGTACGATGTCGAAGATAAAAAAATCACGCCGGCGAGCAGCAGCGAACCGACCAGCATCCCGCCGTTGTAGAACGGCGCGGCAAGAACGATCAGCAGGATCAAGATGAAGATGCAGCTCGCGAGCAGCCAGTTGCGAGCAAGCTGATACCCGAAGCTGGACTTGGCAGGGCTCTGCACGCCGATATTGACAAACGCGATAAGCAGTAAATTGCTCAGTGTCAGCGTATGGCCATAGAGCGGACTTGTCGCGAGCCAGCCGTACAGGCCGAAGACGAAGTTGAGGGGAGGAAACAGCAGGACCGTGAGCCAGAGCGAGGCCGCAAAGGCAAAGGGGCGCGAGAATCCGAGCGCTACGCCCAGCGCGAAGCTCGATAAGGTGACTTCGGTGAAATAGACGATGAACGAGACGACCTGCTTCGAGATCGCCGAGGCGTCGGTCTGGAATATCCAGGTGCCGGGATTGAAATAAGGATTTATCGCCATGAGCATGCTGGTCATGCCCTGAAGGGGGTTCATGGCCGTGACGTCGAACGGATGCGCCCAATCCCAATAGGCCTTGCCGAGCCAAAGGCTCAGATCGGCATCGCGGCCGATGTAGAGAAATGGGAAATGCCGAAACCAGATGAGCGTGAAGCTCAGCAGCACGACCACATAAGCGGCGGGATAGCCCCACTTCGCGATCGATCGACCAAGGATCGGTCTCATACCAACGGCCAGCGACGGTGATCCAACCATGCCGTCATGGCCGGGCTTGTCCCGGCCATCCGCGTCTTTGCCGCATCAACGAAAACAAGACATGGATGCCCGGCACAAGGCCGGGCATGACGAATCAATGCCAAGGCCGCTGGTATCAGTTGGCGGGCCGTCCCGGCGGTCACAATCCAAGCGCCTTGTTGTCGAGCCCGTCTCGAATCCGACAGGTGTTGTCGGCAAAGAGCCCGAAGCGAAATTCAAGCCGGGCGTCGACCGCGCGGTCGAAGGACAGCAGGGTCTGAAAGAGATTGGCGCGGGCGAGCCGGGCGGCAGCGCCATTGACCACGACGAGGCAATGGGAAAACTGCACCGGCAAGAGGATGTGGGCCGTCCCATCGCTCGTCGCGCGGACCCGCAGACCGTCGCGCTCGACGATCATCGCCACATCGCGCGCCGTGCCGGTCGTGGAGGGGATATCGTCGGACACGACCGCCACCTGATCGAGACGATGCTTGTTTTCTCGTATCTGCTGCACGGCCTGCGCGGCCGTGGTTGCCTTGACAAAATGGGTGGGGCTGTAGGTACCCAGGTTGGGATTGCTGAGCTCGAACAGGCGAACGGCCGGCGTGCGCGGAGAGTCCGGCACGGTGACGGAGCCGCGCGGGATAGCCGGCTGATCGAGCATCTCCGCGTCGGTGAGGACGTAACGCACGCCAACCGCGCGCAATATGTCGGAATCGATCGTGTAGATGCGCAAATAGTTGCTGTGGGTCGCCGTTCCAGGGGGCGCGAGAAGCCGCAGCGCGAATGCATGCGCCTGCACCGAGGTCCACTCGCCGTACTCCTCGAAGGTCGGAACGTTCAGCGCCCACAAATCTCCTTCCGTAAAGGTTTCGCCGTAGCGGGCGCTGAAGTACTCGCGGCCATAGTAATAGAGCTTGGCGTCTTGCAGCGGCGTGTTCCGCGGACCGACGCCGATCTCACCGTATTTGTCGATCCAAACCGTGGCGGTGTAGCCGCGAAACGCTTTGCCGATGTCGATCGACGCGTGGTCGTGCAGATAGTCGCGCAATGACGGATCGCGCACCGTTGGGACCTGCTGGCGAGGGCCGATCGACAAATGAACCAAGGCCAGGATTGGAAACACGGCGAGCACAATGGCGTGTCGCAGCACGGTCTCGCGAGCGATGGAAGAAGAGGCTGCGCGTGTTTTCCTGCGGTACGCAAGAATCAATTCGGTCGCGAAGATGACACCCGCCAACGCCGCAGCGCCCGTCACCAGCTGAGCGGCGCCATAGCGGTAGGTGTCGTAGGGATGCCGCAGCAGCTTGATGACGATCACGACGAGCAGAGCAGCGACGGCGATGCCCGCGGCAAAACGCGCGAGCTGCGTGATCTTGGGCCATCCTGCTTTCGCGGATCTTGTGAGCCGCAGCCGGCGCAAGGGCTCGAAGAAGGGAACGACCGCGAACATGCAAATGAACGCCCAGCACGACAAGATCAGAAAATGCGTGGAAAGGACGCCGGCAGGGCCGAGCCATCCGACTTGATACGCGTAAGCATAACCGTGCGCGAGGGCGATATAGGCGATCAGGGCGGCGCCGGCCACGCGGATGTCGCCGCGCCGTGTCACGACGGCCACCGCGGCTCCGAGGAGGGCGGCAATGTCCAACCACGCGCCCCGATCCTGGATGCACAGGAGCAGGCGCGGGTCCTGACAGATCGGATGGTTCTCGAACAGCTCGAGCCAAGCGCGCAGCGACAGAATCTTGTCCCACGCAATTGCCGAAGTCGGCGTGCGGCCCGACGTGGCGACGGTTCCGAGATAATAGGACAGCAAGCCTGAGCCGAAAAAGAAGATCAGGCAAAGCAGCAGCGCCGCCGCCTTCCATGCCCATTCGAGGCGCGGCGGCCGCCGCCCCAGAACGACCGCGGCGGAGATGACGATGTAAGCAGGCGTGGCAAACACGAAGGTGAATGGCGCCGAGAGGAGCCCGGAAACGAACAAGGCGAGGAAGGCGGCGCACAAAATGGCGTTGCGCCAACCGCCTCGCGTGCGCCCGCAGGCGAGAAACACCGCAGCCGCCGCGTTCAACGCGGCGGTCAGATGGGCAAAATAAGGAGCGAGCCCATACCAGTTGTAGATCTGGAAGACGCTGCCAAAGGGAGGAAACAAGAGATAGAGATAAAGCTGCGCGCCGGCCGTGGCCATGAGCCAGGAAAAACCGATGCTGCGCGCCAAGAGAACGATCGTAACTGCGAGCTCGCAAGCGTAAACGGCGTAGGAAACGATGCTCTTTGTCTGCTCGTCGAGCGGCAGGCCGAGCGCGAGCGCTCCCGGATTAAGCCAAGGAAGATTCGGGAAATACATCGATCCCATGCCCGCGAGCATGCTGTATGGGCTGAGATCGAACACTTTTCCGAATTTGAGAATGGCCTCGACATTCCATTTTGCCCATTCGCCGTCGATCGGCGTGTAGAGGGCAAACGGCAAGCGATGCATGCCGACGATCATCAATACGGCAAGAACGCCCCAAGACAGCAGATAAGGCAGGATACGGGTAAAGGTCGCCATCAGCGGGAGAGCGGTCTTAGGCAAAGCGGGCTTGGATGAGCCGGTCTTGGGCGATCGAAAGTAACACGTTGCATATTCCCTTTGAGTTGGATAGAGCGCCGATGTATCCATCCCGGGGGGCGCGACGGCGACACGCTTAGCCGTCTTTAGAGAATTCGGGCACACACAACAGGGCACTGATATGGAAACGAGTCAGGAACCAACGTCTGAGAGCGCCGAGTCAGGTCTCGGACCGATCGGCCGCTTCTTGATCAAGACCGTTATCGTTTGCGCGGCCATCGTCGTGTCCGGATGGATTGTGCTCGATCTGCTGGACGATTTCGCGACGCGGCGGATGGAACAATTCGAGCAGACGGTTCGCGCCGCGACGTCGCTCGGCGGCCACCGCTTTTGGACCAAGCTCGAGAGCGAGCTCGATCGGCTTGCCGATCCCAGAGCCGATCTTTCGCCGGAGAAGAAACAAAAGATTCTCTCGCAGATCAAGGCCGTTTCGGATCGATGGCGCCCGTTCCTCGAGGAAGCCACCGCCGCCATCGAAGGGGACTCAAAGAAGGCTGAGACTGCCGTGGAACCAATGCGTCGCGTTCGGACGCAAGATTAAGCCTCGTGGGGCGCAATAAGCGAAGCGCATTGCGCCGGCCGCGCGGTTGGCGCGCTGTTCGCCTGGAGGCGTGACGCGGGCAGCCAAAAAATTTCCGACAGACGGCGCGGGCGAATTCGAGGCGGTCGGGGAATTCGGCGCGACACGAATGGCGCAATGCGATTCGTTTGTTGCGCTCTACGCGCTTATTCGCGCCGCCAGCTTCGGGCGATGCCACCATCGTGGGATCGCGGCGCAGCCGTGTGTCGGCGTGCGGTCTTCGTGCGATTACCCGCGGTCGGGAAGTAGTCGCTCCGCGCGACGTTTTACTGCGGCCTTGACCCGTCTTGCAGACTCTTTGAGACCCGCAATTACCGGCCGCGCATAGATTGGGTTCGGCACCGCTGAGCCAAAAAACCGAAAATCTACGCTGGTGCGCTCCTGCGTCATGCCTGGCTCGATATAGGTTCGATGCGGCACAAATCCCGACAAAAGCATGGCATCTCCCAACCGATACGAAGGTCGCCAGAATGCATCGGCGCGGAACAAGTCGTTATCAATCCCGCACCCAGTGACCGTCGGAAGATGATCGTTGGGCCGGACCGGCAGAAATTCCAGGCTTGGCATCCGACCATGCTCGTAGCGAAAGGGAAACCAAAGGGTCAGGATTTCGGCTTTTATGTCGTAGAGCTTATTGTCCTGGTGGAATTCTCCGAACCACTTGTTGCTACGAGGCTTGAAATTACGGATGTGAGTGATCGCGGAGCTAGTGCACAGTTCATCGAGGCCGAGATAGCGCGCAATCGGCTCGATGAGCCCGCAGCGCCTGAGCGCGGCGAAGACGAACGCCGCAAGCCTTGTGCTGTCGGCGCCTGCCATCTTCGCCGGATCGAACACACCAGGATAGGAATTACGGAATAGCTGTTGTGCCCAATCCCGATTGACCTCGGACGCAAAATACAGCGGGAATCCAATATTGAAGTCGTCGCCTAAGCCGAGATCACGATAGACCTTCTCGATACCGTCGATGTTGGTAGCAATGACGGCATCGAATCTCTCCAGCTCTGTTGGCTCGAACAGCCCTTTGAGCCATGCACAGCCAAACTGCTCGATACTGTCGATGACACCTGCCGGGGACAGAGCCTTGGCATCAAACGTCGCTTTCGCGGGGTCGAAGCGCGGAAGCGCCTCAATCACATGGGCGACACTGTCCATTTCGGAAAGCTCCCGTTCCCACGCTACGCCGCCCTTCGCCCCTAGTCCATTGGGCAGTTCGTAGGGCGCAATAAGCGAAGCGCATTGCGCCGGCCGCGCGGTTGGCGCTCTCCCAGCCTGCCGGCATCAAGCTATCGTCGCGCATCGACCCGGCGGCCGGACCCGATTTCGGAAGTTCCGTTATCCGTTTGGTTTCGCGCATCACGTCGGCCTCGTCATCGATTCGGGGCGACTTGACACGCTTGCCGTCGCGCTATATTTAGCAGACGTGTTAATTGCGCAGTATGTTAAATAATGCCCGATACCCTTTCCGTCACCCTCTCGGCACTCGCGGATCCGACGCGGCGGGCGATCCTTGCGCGGCTCGCCAGGGGGGAGGCGACTGTGAACGAGATCGCGAAACCTTTCGACATCAGCCTGCCGGCGGTGTCGCGGCATTTGAAGGTGCTTGAGGCCGCGCGCCTCATCTCGCGCGGCCGCGAGGCGCAGTGGCGGCCCTGTCGGTTGGAACCCCGGGCGCTCAAGGCCGTCGACGGCTGGCTGTCGCGCTACCGCCGCTTCTGGACCCAAAGTTTCGACAAGATGGACGCCTATCTCGCGGAGCTTAAAGCCAAGGAGAAGCGCAAGTGAGTGCCAGATTGGCCGACGACGAACTCCTCATCACGCGCACCTTCGACGCACCGGCCTCGCTGGTCTTTGCGCTCTGGTCCAAGCCGGAACACATGAAGCGCTGGATGGGCCCGGCGAATTTCACCTGCCCCGAGGCAAAGATCGACTTCCGCGTCGGCGGCGCCTACCGCGCCATGATCACGTCGCCGGCGCATGGCGAGAACTGGTTCGGCGGCGTCTATCGCGAGATCGTCGAGAACAAGCGGCTCGTTTTCACTTTCACCTGGGACAATGACGGCCCGTCCGCGGGCGTCGAGACGCTTGTCACGATCACCTTCGAAGAGAAGGGCGGCAAGACAGTCCAGACCTTCCACCAAAGGCCGTTCCTCAATGTGGAGCGCCGCGACAGCCACGTGGGCGGCTGGACCTCGGCCTTCGACAAGCTTGCGGCTTATGCCGCGCAGATCGCAAAGGAGCACATCGCATGATTACGATCTCGGCATTCAAATGGGTTCCGGAGTTCGCCTACGGCCAAGTGCGCGATCTGCGCGCGCGCTGGGCCCTGGAGGAGGCGGGCATCCCCTATAAGACGCGCCTTCTGGAGCAGGGCGATCAGGACAAGCCGGACTACCGCGTCCTGCAGCCCTTCGGACAGGTGCCGATTCTTCAAGACGGCGAATTCACGCTCTTCGAATCCGGGGCTATCGTGCTCCACATCGGCGAGCGGAGCGAGACTCTCCTGCCCAAGGGTCCGGTCGCCAGGGCACACGCGACGCAATGGCTCATCGCGGCGCTCAACTCCATCGAGCCCTTCATCATGAATGTTGCGCTGATCGACCTTTTCTACGCGAACGAGGAATGGGCGAAGCTGCGGCGACCGGGCGCCGTGGATTTCGCGAAGCGGCGTCTCGCCGGCCTATCCAAATCGCTCGGCGACAAGGCCTATCTTGGCGGCGACCGCTTCACCGCTGGCGATCTCATGATGACGACGGTGCTGCGCATCCTGAAGCACACCGACATCGTCACCAGCGACAAGCGCCTCGCCGCCTATATCGACCGCTGCACGGCGCGGCCCGCCTTCAAGCGCGCCCTCGATGCGCAGGTCGGAGACTTTAGGCAAGCCGCGTAGCGGGCGGCTCGTAGGGCGCAATAAGCAAAGCGCATTTGCGCCGTTACCATTGAGCCGCGCGGTCGGCGCTCTGCGAACCTGCAGGCATGCCCAACGGACGTTGCGCATCGACCCGGGCGGCCGGAATATTTCCAGCAGACTGGGGGGTATTCGACGCGCTCGTGAACTGGGCGCGGCAGGAATAGCGCAATGCGCTACGCTTATTGCGCCCTACGCGCTAACGCCATTCCAGCAGACCTGCTACGCGCCGCTACCGTACCGGGATCATCAAATGCTCGTAGGGCGTATCGGGCCACATGACGTAGGGCACGGAGGTGTCCGGCTTGGGGCTTCTCGGGTAGACATCCAGTAACCCCTTCGCACCAACGATCATCACGTGGGCGCCGGTCTCAACCCAATTATTATTCGCCTCGGGTTTCTGTGCATGTGGATCAGTATTACTTGCATCCGTGCCCCCAGCCAGCATGTACATGAAGCCCACTTTGTTCTTCGGCGGCTCCTTTTTGTTCAGCCAAGCCTCGACCCACTCCATTGCGTTTCGGTCGGCACACATCGGATCTGGACCAGGTGTGTTGGGGTTATCGGCCATGCAGGTAAATTGGTTGCTGCCCTGGCGAACAACTCGCATCTTTCCGTCTGAGCCGACATCAATGATGGTAGCGTCCTTTCCAATTGCTTGCGGGGCAGCCGACATGGCGCTTTTGATGATCTCCTCATCTGTGATCTTTCCGGAAGGCATATTGTGCTGTTGGGCAACCGCCAACCCCGAAACGAGGACGATCAAACACCCGAATATCAGTGCAAAGTGTCGCATGGAACTGCCTCCTCAACTTCGCAGACGGTACCATAACATTCCGCCATGCCGCTGCAACCGAGTAGTGCGCCGAGAGACCTACGGAATGTCTCCTCTCGGCAGATTGTGTTGCAAAAGTCACCGTGGAGAAGCTGTAAAATAAAAATACGCAACTATCGAATCGGAGCGGGATTCTTGAATCAACGTTGCGCATTGACGCCAGATCTTGAATCAATCTTACGCACTCGAACGGGCAAAATAGTTTTACAACACAATCGGCACTTAGTCGTCCTGCCGCACGTGCCGGAGAAATTCCGGTAGCGAGGGAGGAGCGGACGTAGAGTCGATAATTGCGGACATAGCAATGGTGCTGCCGGTAAGGATTGAACTTACGACCTCCCCCTTACCAAGGGGGTGCTCTACCACTGAGCTACGGCAGCGCCGGGCGGATCGCGAAAATAGCGGATGAAAACGCGCGCGCCGATCCTTGCCACAAGGCCGAAAATGGCGCAAGCGCGCGCCGTTCGAAGGCGGATCACTGCGAGGGTCTTCCGACACCTCTCGCCGGCTCCTAATATTGTGCCATGAGCGGTGGTCACAAAAGCGCAGAGAGGCTGCGACGGGAGCGGCGTCTGAGCGCGGCGTTGCGAGAAAACCTCAAACGCCGCAAGACGCAGGCGAAAAGCCGCGCCGCTCCTTCCCAGCCAGCAGGCGCCAAGTCTCACGATTCCGCCGGAATTGCCGGGAAGAATGAGCGCTAGACGCGCCGTGCGGCCCGAACCTCGCTACGAGGTTGCCGCGTTTCCTGGCGCCTTTGCGGATCAAGGGGAGCGGCATGGATCGCATTCGCATTCACGGCGGCCAAAGGCTCAATGGAACGATTCCGATCTCCGGCGCAAAGAATGCCACCTTGCCGTTGATGATCGCGAGCCTGCTCACCGACAAGACGCTCATTCTCGACAATGTCCCGCGGCTCGCCGACGTCAATCTGCTCCAGCGCATCCTCGGCAATCACGGCGTCGACATCATGGTCAGCGGCAAGCGCGTCGGGGAAACGCAATACGACGGCCAGACGCTGCACGTCTCGGCCGCCAATATCGTCGACACCACGGCTCCCTATGAGCTCGTTTCCCGCATGCGCGCGAGCTTTTGGGTCGTCGCGCCACTGGTGGCGCGCATGGGCGAAGCGAAAGTGTCGATGCCGGGCGGTTGCGCGATCGGGACGCGGCCGGTCGATCTTCTGATCATGGCGCTTGAACGTTTGGGCGCCGATATCGAAATCGATCGCGGCTATGTCATCGCCCGCGCCAAGAACGGCCTCAAGGGTGGCGAGATCACATTTCCCAAGGTGACCGTCGGGGGGACGCACACGGCGCTGATGGCGGCCTCGCTCGCGCGCGGCACGAGCGTGATCGAGAACGCGGCGCGCGAGCCCGAGATCACCGACGTCGCGGATTGCCTCAACAAGATGGGGGCCAAGATCACCGGCGCGGGTACCTCGCGCATCGTGGTCGAGGGCGTGGCGAAGCTCGAAGGCGCGCGCCATCGCGTGCTGCCCGACCGCATCGAGACCGGCACCTACGCCATGGCCGTCGCGATGACCGGAGGCGATGTGCTCCTGGAAAATGCACGCGCCGAGTTGCTGCAGGCGGCGCTCGACGTGCTGGTACGCGCCGGTGTCGAGATCAGCGCGAGCAATCGCGGCGTGCGCGTTACTCGCAACGGCGCGGGGCTCGCCCCCGTCGAGGTCACCACCTCGCCGTTTCCCGGCTTCCCCACCGATCTGCAGGCGCAGTTGATGGCGCTGATGACGCGGGCCGAGGGAATCTCGCGCATCACGGAGACCATCTTCGAGAACCGATTCATGCACGTGCAGGAGCTGGTGCGGCTCGGGGCGCACATCCAGCTCGACGGCGAATGCGCCACCATCGAGGGCGTGAGCACGCTCAAGGGCGCGCCGGTGATGGCCACCGATCTGCGCGCCTCGGTCTCGCTCGTGATTGCAGCGCTTGCGGCCGAAGGCGAGACCATGGTCAACCGCGTCTATCATCTCGACCGCGGATTCGAGCGGCTGGAGGACAAGCTCGCGGCATGCGGCGCCGCCATCGAGCGCATCAGCGGGTAGTTCAGATTTCGATCAAATGGAGTTGGCGCGAGCGACAAGCTCGGTCCCAACCCTCCCCCGCTTGCGGGGGAGGGTTGGTGAGGGGGCGAGTGAAAACGCTCCATCCGCATTGCGTCCGCCCTCCCGCAGGCGGGGGAGGAGACGATGGGGCGCGACGTCGGCGTTGATTCTTGTTCTTGCGCTTACCAGCACGGCCGACGCGCAATTGGTGGATTGCCTCGGCGGCCAACGCCCGACCCAGGTCGCCGAGCTGATGTTCGGCCGCAATATCGGCCGCCGTCTTGGGGTGAACGAAGCCGAGTGGAGCCGTTTTGTCGACAACGAGATCGTTTCCCGTTTCCCCAAGGGTCTCACCGTGGTGAATGCCGCCGGGGAGTGGCGGGATGAGGCGACCAACAGAATCGTTCGCGAGCCCAGCAAGGTGGTGCAGATCGTGCTGCCCGGGCAGGTCGAGGACATTGCGCGCCTCAACGAGATCGTGGCCGCCTACAAGCGACGCTTCAAACAGCACTCGGTCATCATGCTCGTGCGGCCGGCCTGCGTGTCGTTCTAGCCGCCCGCCCATCCCCTCCATTGCCCGGGGCACTGCCCCGCTTGCGCTACAGCAAGGTGCTTCCTAATTACCCTGGTAGCATCGAAAATGTCGGTGCCAGGGAGCGCGCCATGGAGCCGGTGAAGTTCGTCGCCCTCGACCGGGACGATCTCGAGGTCGTTTCCACCCACCTACAGGATGCGCTGGTCAAGGTCTGCGACGTAATCTGGCGCCCACAGGAAAAGCGCGTGGTCGTCGGTCTGAGCCGTTTTGATTGGCTTTCGGCCGAGGGGACAAAACCCGAACTCAGGCGCTGCCGGTCGGCGCTGCGCTTCGAGCGCGTCAATTGCTGCAAGTGCCGAAACGTAGACCCGGCCGGAAAAGCCGCAGTGCTCAATCTGCTCGCGGTCGAATTTGCCGAGACCGATCCGCCCGCTGGTGCCGTCAGTCTCATTTTCTCGGGCGGGGGAACGCTGCGGCTCGAGGTCGAATGCCTGGAGGCCGAGCTCACCGATCTCGGACCCTCTTGGCCGGCGGCCGCGCGTCCAATCCACACCGACGAAACGCCTGACCTGCGGGGTTGACGGCCCGTCGCGGCCAAGTCATTGACCGCCGATCCGGCCCGTGTGGTCCGGTAGGACAGGGCCATGCCGATCCGCCTCGACCGCCGCGCCCCTGATTTCGCCGGGCATTTCCGCGCCTTTCTCGCCACCAAGCGTGAAGCATCGTCCGATGTCGAGGCGGCCGCGCGCGCCATCATCGCCGATGTGGCGGCTCGCGGCGATCGCGCCCTCCTCGAACTCACGCGCCGCTTCGACGGCTTCGATCTCGACCAACGCAGACTCAAGCTGACCGCCGACGAGATCGATGCCGCCTATGCGGCCTGCGAGGCCCGTTCGCTCGATGCGCTCGCGCTCGCGCGCGATCGGATCGAGGCCTATCACCGGCGGCAGCTCCCGGCTGACGACCTTTTCATCGATCCGCTGGGGGTCGAGCTTGGGTCGCGCTGGAGCGCAATCGAGGCCGTCGGCCTCTATGTGCCCGGAGGGAGCGCCGCCTATCCGTCCTCGGTGCTGATGAATGCCGTGCCGGCGAAGGTCGCCGGCGTGCCGCGGCTGGTGATGGCGGTGCCTGCGCCGCAGGGCAAGCTCGCCCCGCTGGTGCTGGCCGCGGCGAAGCTCGCCGGCATCGACGAGATCTATCGCGTGGGCGGCGCGCAAGCCATCGCCGCCTTGGCATACGGCACGGAGACGATCACGCCGGTCGCGAAAATCGTCGGTCCCGGCAATGCCTATGTCGCGGCGGCCAAGCGTCTCGTCTTCGGCAAGGTCGGTATCGACATGATCGCCGGACCTTCGGAAGTCTTGATCCTCGCGGACAAAAGCGGCCATCCCGACTGGATCGCCGCCGATCTGTTGGCGCAGGCCGAGCACGACGCGAGCGCCCAGTCGATCCTGATCACGGACGACGCCGCGCTTGCGGATGACGTCGAGAAGGCGCTCGACGCGCAACTTCGCTCGTTGCCCCGCGCGTGCGTCGCCGCGGCCTCCTGGCGCGATTTCGGCGCGATCATCCTCGTCGGCGCACTCGAAGAGGCCGTGGCTCTCGTCGACGCCATCGCGCCGGAACATCTCGAGATCGCGAGCGAGAAGGCCGAGCATCTCGCCTCCCGCATCCGCAACGCCGGCGCGATTTTCCTCGGGCCTCACACCCCGGAGGCGATCGGCGATTACGTCGCCGGCTCGAACCACGTGCTGCCGACCGCGCGCTCGGCCCGATTCTCCTCTGGACTGGGCGTGCTCGACTTCATGAAGCGCACCTCGATCCTCAAATGCGGGCCCGATCAGTTGCGCGCGCTCGGCCCAGCCGCGATCGCGTTGGGCGAGGCCGAAGGGCTCGAGGCGCACGCTCGCTCGGTGAAGGTGCGCTTCAACCTGCAATGACACGCCCGCCGCGCGCGTCGCTTCGCAAGAAGAACCGCCTCGTCGCGGTCACGCTCGATGAAGCCTCAATCGGCCGCTCGAATCCCGACGTCGAGCACGAGCGTGCAGTCGCCATCTACGATCTGCTCGAAGACAATAACTTTGCCGCGAACGACGACGAGGAGGGACCATTTGCGTTGCACTTGAGCATTACCGGCGCGCGACTCGTATTCGACATCCGTCGCGCCGACGGCACGCCGGTGGTGGCGCATCTTTTGTCGCTGTCGCCGCTGCGGCGGGTCGTGAAGGATTATTACACCGTCTGCGACAGCTATTACGCGGCAATTCGCACGGCCACGCCCGACCGCATCGAGGCGCTCGACATGGGCCGACGCTCGCTTCACGACGAAGGCTCCAAGCTCCTGATGGAGCGACTGTCGCGGAAGGTGACGCTCGATTTCGATACCGCGCGCCGCTTGTTCACGTTGATTTGCGTGCTGCATTGGAAGGGGTGAAGCGATTGGGCGCATCGCCGCCGCAGGCGGTGCTGTTCGCCTGTGGGCTGAATTCCGTTCGCTCGCCCATGGCGGCCGCGCTGCTCAAGCAAATGCTCGGCACGTCGCTCTACGTCGGCTCGGTCGGCGTCCGCAAAGGTGAACTCGATGCGTTCGCCGCCGCCGCAATGGAGGAGATTGGCATCGATATCAGCGCGCATCGGCCCATCACGTTCGAAGAGCTCGAGGACTTGGAGGGACTGAACTTCGATTTGATCGTTACGCTTTCGCCTGAAGCGCACCACAAGGCGCTCGAGTTGACCCGAACGCTCGCGGCCGACGTCGAGTACTGGCCTACGGCGGATCCGACCGCAATCGAAGGCAGCCGCGAGCAGCGCTTGAGCGTGTATCGAGATGTGCGCGATCAACTGCTGCGACGGATCAGGGAGCGCTTCTCTCCGGCTCGGCGGGCGAACGAGTGACGCCGAACTCGCCAGTTGTCGCGCGGCGGTGATTCCGCTAGTTTGCCGCGCTTCGGGCGGCGCCGCGCGCCCGCTTTTCCGAAACGCCAAGGTAGCGGATGGCAAAGGAAGAACTCTTGGAATTTCCCGGTGTCGTGACGGAGTTGCTTCCGAATGCCACGTTCCGGGTGAAGCTCGAAAACGAACATGAGATCATCGCCCACACTGCCGGCCGCATGCGCAAGAACCGCATTCGTGTTTTGGCCGGCGACAAGGTTCTGGTCGAAATGACGCCCTACGATTTGACCAAAGGTCGCATCACCTATCGATTCAAGTAGCCGTGCCTCTCAAGAGGCGCGCCACATCCATGCAAGTCGCAAACATGATCGGCCGTCCCAAGCTCGTGCTCGCTTCGGGCTCTCCCCGCCGGGTCACGCTCATCAATCAAGCCGGCATCGAACCCGATGCGTTGCGCCCCGCGAATGTCGACGAGACGCCGCGGCGCGGAGAATTGCCGCGCGCGTGCGCCACTCGGCTTGCGCGCGCCAAGGCCGAGGTCGCGCTCGATCTCGTGCGTGCCGATGAGGACCTCCAGGGCGCCTATATCCTCGCCGCCGACACGGTGGTGGCGGTGGGCCGGCGCATCCTGCCCAAGCCAGAGCTGGTCGACGAGGCCTCCCAATGCTTGCGCATGCTCTCCGGCCGCAATCATCGCGTCCACACCGGCATCTGCCTGGTCACGCCGAAAGAGGCCTACCGGCAGCGCTTGGTCGAGACACGGGTGCGGTTCAAGCGGCTTTCGGAGGACGACATCGAGACCTATCTCGCCTCGGGTGAATGGCGCGGCAAAGCCGGCGGTTACGCGGCGCAAGGCATCGCCGGCAGCTTCATCGTCAAGATCGCCGGTTCCTACACCAACGTCGTCGGCCTTCCGCTCTACGAAGTGACCACGCTCTTGTCCGGCGAGGGCTATCCGATCCGTTCCGGTTGGCTCAACGTGGTGTGACGCCTGGCGCCGCGCGCAGCGATCACCATATGGCAGGTCATGTCCGAGCGCGATATTCGCAGCAATCCCTGCCCGATCTGCGGCAAGCCCGCGGCCGAAACATTCCGGCCGTTCTGCAGCCGGCGCTGTGCCGATGTCGATCTCAACCGTTGGCTCAGCGGCGTTTATGCGGTGCCCGTCAAGGAAGAAGAGGATGAGGATGGGGCGCCGAAGGCAACATCCGGTCACGAGGCATCCTGAATGTGAGAAGGCGGGCGGCTGTTCTGGACAGAGCGAAATCGAGCCTCTATAAACCCGGCGCTCCTTCGTCCGCCGTTGCCGCGGGGGCTGCGCCCAGGTAGCTCAGTTGGTAGAGCACTGCACTGAAAATGCAGGTGTCGGTGGTTCAATTCCGCCCCTGGGCACCACTTTCCAAAGAACAGTGCTTCCAGGATTGCGTCAACCGATCGTAGTTTCTTCAGTTGAGTCGTGTAACGACTCTCTTTGAACCAGAACCACCCGGATCGCATGCGTGAGTGAGCGGCGGCCGTTGCGGCGGCCCGACGCCGATCAAACGTCTTTCTGTCCGGCAACCCAGGTCGTGAGAACCGTCATATCGGTCGGGTCGAAGGCCACCAGATCGGCGCGATATCCGGGTGCGAGCTTCCCGAGCGTTTGCCCGAGACCCAAGAAGGTCGCCGGATGCGCTGACGCAAACCGCAGCGCGTCGGGCAACGCAACGCCGAGCAGGCGAACGCAATTCCTAACCGCAGCCGCCATGTCGAGGACGGTCCCCGCGAGCGTTCCGTCCTCCGTCACGCAGCAGCCGTCGCGCGCAGCGATGCTTTTTCCGTAAAGCGTAAAATGGGAATGACGGCCGCCGACGGGCGGCATGGCATCGCTCACCAGCATGGCATGGCCAAGCCCCCGCAGCGCGAGGCGGAGCATGGCGGGATCGACGTGCACACCGTCCACGATCAGTCCATACCAGGCGTTGGGCGATTCGAGTGCTTGCGCAATCGGGCCGGGTTCCCGACTCGCGAGCGGACGCATCGCGTTGAAGAGATGCGTGAAGCCGGTCAGTCCCTCGGCCATGGCAGCACGCGTCTGCGGGTAAGTTGCCATTGAATGACCGAGCGAGACGCGTACTCCGGCGGCCACGAGACGCGCAATGACTCCCGGCGCGACCACTTCGGGCGCTAAGGTGACCATCAGCACGCCGTTGCATGGCGCGGTCAGCATCGCGAGCTCGTCCGGCGACGGCTGCCTGAGCTGGGCTCGATCGTGCACGCCCGGCTTTTCGCCGGAGAGGTAAGGCCCCTCCAGGTGAAGGCCAAGAACACTTGGCTCGCTGCCGCCCGCGGCCTTCACCGCTTCCATCGCGCGCCGCATTTTCTCCGCGCTGTCGCTGATCAGCGTCGGCAAGAGGCTCGTGGTTCCGCGCCGCCGATGCGCCGCCGCGATCGCGCGGATGCCCTGCAGGGTCGGCTGATCGTTGAAGAGTACGTCACCCCCGCCATTCACTTGCAGGTCGACGAATCCCGGCGCCAGCCAAGCACCCTCCGGCAACGCATGAACGGCGATCCTCCGCGGCAGGTCCGCCGTGGGGACGAGGTCGGCGATGCGCACACCGTCCACGATGACGGCTGTGTGTTCGCGCAGGGCCGTGCCGTCGAACACACGCTCCGCCGCCACTGCGTGCAGCCCCGAGCCGTTCATCTGGTCCGCGTCACCTTTTGCAGATGGCGCGGCAAATCCACGTCGGTGCCGCGGGCTCGGGCGACGCTGATCGCCAAGGCGTAGAAGCTCTGGATCAGGCAGACTGCATCGGTGTCGGGGTGATCCGGCGTGAGCGCGGGCAAGGCCTCATGCTCGCCGGTCATGAATACGTTCGCGTTCTTGTGGCGAAGGTCCGCGGCGAGCGCGCGCAGCCCGGCCGCCGCGCGGTCCGTCGGCATGAATAGCAGCGCGGGATAAGACGATTCCACGAGCGCGATGGGACCATGGAGGAATTCGGCGCCGCTGAACGCTTCGGCATGGAAGTTGGACGTCTCCTTCAACTTCAAGGCGGCCTCTCGCGCGATCGCAAGCGTTGGTCCGCGTCCCAGGCTCACGAGACTCGTCGCCTCGCATAGCGCCTGCAACGCCGCGCTCCAGTCGAGCCCCATGGCAGCCGCGAGCCGGTCCGGCAGACGCGCAATGGCCGAGCGCAATTCGTCGAGGTCTCCCCATGCGGCGGCGAGATGAAGCCAGGCAGAGAGGCTCGCCACGAAGCTCTTGGTGGCAGCCACGCTGTGCTCCGGCCCTGCAGCCATCGGCAGCACGATGTCGGACGCGCGCGCCAGCGGGCTGTCGGTGTCATTGAGGATCGTTGCCGTAAGGGCGCCGGCCGCCTTGGCCATCTCAACCGATTCCACGAGATCGTCGCTCCTTCCGGACTGTGAAACCGTGATGAAGAGTTGGCCGCCAAGCTTCAGCCGCTGTCTGTAGATGGTCGCTACATTCGGCGCAAAGGCGCCCACCGGAATGCCGAGATGGCGCTCCAGCAGATGCTTGCCAAACGTCGCCGCGTGGGCAGAGCTTCCGCGGGCACATGTGAGGACGAAGCTCGGCGGCTTCCGCCTGATGCAGCGGACGAGTTCGTCGAGCGCAGGTTGCAGTTCCATTGGCTGGCGCCGCACCGCGTCGGGCCCCTTTCGCCATTCCGCTTCCATGTTGGCGCGGATGTCGCTCACCGGGGTTGCCTCGGACTGGCGGCGATGCCGAGCAAAAGCACGTCTTGCGCAACATTCATTTGCGAATTGCTCCCTTGCTCTCCTAATACGCCAGAACCAAGTAAGATCGGTCACCGTTCTCTTGCCTGTCAGCGATTCGCTCAAGCCCATGGATACCGAACGCGCGAGCCCGCGATATTCCGATATCGACGTTTGGGCGCCTTTGGACATCGCCGAGGCGATGATCGAGGGCCAATTCACGGCCGTGGCTGCCGTCAGGTCCGCCCGTTTCGCGCTGCTGGAAGCGGCACTGGCCGCCGCGGAACGGCTGCGACAGGGCGGACGGCTGGTCTATGTCGGCGCCGGAACCTCCGGCCGGCTGGCGGTCCAGGATGGCGCGGAACTCGTTCCGACCTTCAGTTGGCCGCAGGAGCGGCTGCTCCTGCTCATTGCCGGGGGCAGGAACGCGCTGCTTCGGTCCGTCGAAGGGGCCGAGGACGGGGTCGACCAAGCTGCCAGACTTGCTCAACAGCACGACATCGGCGCAGCGGACGTCGTGATCGCTGTTGCCGCGAGCGGTACCACACCGTTCACGGTATCCTGCCTCAGCGAGGCAAAGCGGCGGGGTGCTTTGACGATCGGCGTGGCCAACAACCGCGGCACTCCGATTCTGAAAGAGGCGGATCATGCAATTTGGCTGGACACCGGTGCGGAGCCGATTGCAGGATCCACCAGAATGAAGGCCGGAACGGCGCAGCGCATCACCCTCAACGTCTTCTCCTCGTTGGTCATGATATTGCTAGGCCGCGTCTATGACGGCCTTATGGTGGACCTCCAGGCCGTCAGTCAAAAGCTCGTGCGGCGCAGCGAAAGCATTTTGATGCGGCTCACCGGCCGCAGCGGCGAGCAGGCGCGCGAGGCATTACGCCGGGCGGACGGCAATGTGAAGCTCGCCGTCCTGCTGCTGCACGGCTGTGAGGTGGAGGAGGCAACCGACGTTCTCAATCGTGCGGGTGGACAGTTGCGCGCCGCACTCGCCGCCATCGGCAAGCCGAGCCCCGAACCCGCCGATCTGAGCGATCTGCCGACTTGACCTCAGCCCGCTTCGCGAACGCCGCCCCGCTGCTCGCTCGCGGGAGCAAGGAATTTCGAATCCTCTCTGTACCAGAAGTGTTCGCACGCACAGAACGGACAGAATTTGCGCGCGAAAGACCCGAATGATTGAGTGAATTCTTTGGGATCGACGTCCATGCCCATAAACATATAGTAGCCGGTAAGCCGGCAGCGTGTAATGACCTGCGCCATCGGACGCCTCCGTCCTAAACACTAAAGCACGGAGACAACATCCCTCTGCCGCCAAAGGTTCCGGCAGCGCGCGAGGCTTTGCCGCGTGAAGTGTCGGCTAGCGCTCATTGGCGGCGATCTCGGCGATGAGCTTTTTGAGGATGGCATCGGCGAACGTCTCGTAATTTTGTGCCGCGATGACGAAGGCTCCGGGGCCGCCGATGACGTTCTCGTAATAGTAGCGGTCGAGGTCGGGCTCGAGCGCGAGGATCGGCAAGCCGTTGATGCCGATGCCGGCTGCGACCGCAGCGTCGCGGGCGAGCGTGACCGATCGACCGCGGTTGTTCGCGCCGTCGCCGGAGACGTCGATGACGCGCCGGCTCGCCTGAAACGGACTCGTTGCAAACAGCGTCGCCGCGTGGTCGATGGCGCCGCTGATCGACGTTCCGCCGCCGAAGAGTTGGCGCGGCGCACGCTCGATGGCATCGGCAAACGTGGCGGCGCTTTCTTCGTCCCCCACGAGCGCCCATCCGACGACCTGAACCTGCAGCGCGGGCCCGGTCCATTGCACCATTGTCACGGCAATCGCCCGGTTCGGTCCGGAGCGGATGGCTTGCAAGACGCGCGCGTGGCGGAATGCGGCGACATAGCCGCGCTTTTGCAGCTCGAAGCGGACCTGATCGACGCTGCCCGATGCGTCGACCGCGAGCACGAGCTGCAAGTCGGCTGTCTGCGCCACCGCCGCTCCGGCGAGGGCAAGCACCATGAGCAGAGCCCACCCGACGGCGCCACAGATGCCGGTGTGCCACCGGTTACTGTCAAGGCGAGTGTTCATAGGTGCCGGTAGGACAAGATGTGCACGATTGTGGCGCGCGTGCGCCACCACACTAACTTGATCGCGTTTCTTTCGCAATTTTCAAATCCAATTTGCAATTGACGCGATACACGACGGTGCGGCGCGGCCGCAGCGAGTATTCGCCAGTCGGCGGCCGGAAGCGGACATGCGACACCTGGCGAATATCGCGGGCCACCATAGAAACAGGACACAAGGGAATGGTCGCGTCGTCACACGCCCGCAAACCAATTGTAGCCACGGTCTTCCCAAAACCCGCCGGGGAAGCGGTTGGTCACGAATATCGCCGTGATCCATTTCGGATTCTTGAACCCGAGCTTGGTCGGGATGCGCAGCTTGAGCGGATAGCCGTAGCGCGGCGCCAGGATCTCGTCGGAAATCTTGAAAGTGAGAAAGGTCTGCGGGTGCAGCGCGGATGCCATATCGATGCTGGAGTAATATCCGTCGGCGCACTCGAAGCCGACATATTTCGCCGTCAAGTCCGCGCCAATGCGCTGCAGGAAAGTCCGGAATGGGACTCCGGTCCATTTGCCGATCATGCTCCAGCCTTCGACGCAAACGTGCCGCGTTACCTGCGATTCCTGCGGCAGCTGGTAGAGCTCTGGCAGCGTCCAAGGCGTCCTGCGGTCGACCAGCCCCGACAGATTGAGCTTGTAGCTCGCGCCGTCGATCTTGGGGATTTGGCTCTGGCCGAAATAGGCGTTGTAACGAAAGTTCTTGACCGCCTGGCTCTCCGGGTAAGTCGGCATCAGCCGGCGGGGATTGAAGATCAAAGCCTGCGCGCGGTCGTTCCATCGTGAAATGCCGTCGAGCACGCTCTGCACCGCGCTGGTATCGGTGACGTCGCAGCCGGTCAGCAACGTCAACGCGCCGAGGCTGAGACCTTGCTTGAGAAAAAGCCGGCGCTCGATTTGCTGCACGGCCCCGCTCGTGCGGAGGATCGCTTTCGACTCAGCGGTGTCGCGTGGCGCTTTGGTGCTGGGGGTCTCATGCATGGCTTAGTGCTCGCCGTACGCTTGGTGAGCGCTTGCCCGGCCGGTGATCATGGCCGGCAGCGTCTTTGGAACGATGATGACGAGCGCAATATGCACAACCAGGAACGCGACAATCGCAGTCATGCCGAGAAAATGGATCACGCGTGCCACATCGAAACCGCCGAACAGCCAAGTCAGCTCCTGAAATTGACCGGGCTTCCAGATCGCAAGACCGGACAGAACCATGATCACGCCCGCGGCGAGCACACCGAGATAGAGCGTCCTCTGCACGGCGTTGTAGACGCCAAGCCGGTGCGGCAGCCGAAATCGGAGCGCCGCCATGGCGTCGCGGAGGACGGCCGCCGGGCCGACCGGGAAGAACGCCCGCCGGAAATGCCCGGAGAAAATTCCGTAAGCGAGATAGACGATTCCGTTGATGGCGAGCAGCCACATGCCGGCAAAATGCCATTGCAAGGCGCCGGCAAGCCCATCCTCGTTGTGAATGTCCACGGAGCCGTCGTAACTGCCGCCCAGCGTGAGCTCGACTGGAAAATAGAACGGAAAAATCGGTTCGGAATTATAGATGCGCCATCCGCTCATGATCATGATGAACGTGGCGAGCGCATTAAGCCAATGCGTGATCCGCACCGCCAGCGGATGCACGATGACCTTCGAAAGTGGGTGCAAACGTCCGGCCGTGATGTCAGTCACTGTTGCCTCCCGGGGCTCGCGCATCGTCGATTGGCGTAAGTCCCGCCGATTTGAATGCCGCTTTCGCCTCCACGGACTTCAGAAACGTCATAAACGGTTGGGTATCCGATTGCGGATCGCGCGCCTGCGCGACGACATATTCGATCGGCGGCTGCTCCAGCATCGGCAGCGCTACTGCGAGCCTGAAGCCGGCAGTTGCATCGGTCGAATAGACGATGCCCAGCCACGCCTTGTCGGTCGCAAGAAGACTGACCACGCCGGCGGTGCTTTCAGCAACGGTGACGGCCTTATTGCCGTCATCGGCTACCATGCCGATCATGCGCAGCAGCTCGACCGCGCGGGCGCCGGCCGGATCGCGGTCCGGGTTGGCGATCGCCAGCCGCTTGCCTGCGATTAATCGAGAAATGTCGGTGAGACTCGCATCGGCGATGGGCGCGCTGCCGCGCTCGGTGCCTACGAGAACCAAGCCGTTGCGCAACGCGCGGCTGATGGTGGCGGCGTGGATAATCTTGGCGCGTGCGGCCTCTTCCGTCGCGGCGCCGGCGAGCGCAAAAATCACGTCGCAGCGCGCGCCGCGATCGATCTGGGCATAGGAGAGGTCGGTCGGAGCGACGAAGACGTTGACGCGCGTGCCGGTGCGCGCTTGCCACAGGGAGCCGACAGATTTGAGCGCCTTCTCCAGGGTGGGCTCGCCGTAGACCACGAGGTCTCGGGCGCCAGCAGTGGCAGGCGCCAGGAGCGCGACCGGGCATAGCAATGCTGCGACGGCGCAAAGCCACGGGCGCCCGTGCGGCAACCCGCCTGCCTTCTCTCCGTCACTGCCGCCCAAGGTGCGCACCGATACCCCCAAACATTTGGGTTCGCGCATGGAGCATGAGCCGGAATCAGCACACGAGACAAATCACGTTGTGGCGATGCGTACTTGATGCAGATTTGGTCACCGCACGTTCGAAAGCTCGTGCCGGCGATCGCGCCCGCGCCGCGACCGACTTGTCTCGCTCGAAACGCGGGCGAAGGTCGCGATGATGCGTGCGCCGGCCCGAATCGTGCCAATAAGGCTTCCCGCCACTTTGGAATTGCCGCCGCGTCGCCGTCGGTAATCGACCGGAATTTCCAGAATGCGCAGTCCCGCTTGCGCCGCTCGCATTTGCATTTCGATGTTCCAGCCGTAAGACAGCTCTCGCATTCCGAGTTGGAGCAGCGCGTCGCGCCGAATGGCACGCAAGGCGCACATGTCGGTATAGCGCACGCCGTAAAGGAGCCGCATGCCCCAACCGGCGAGGCGTCCCGCCGCCAGTTGATGCCAGGCGATGCTTCCCGCCTCACGCCTGCCGCGCGCGCGCGACCCGATCACAAAATCGTGGCTACCCGATCGGATCGGCTCGACAAACCGCGCGATACTT
>Ga0209647_1000106_pt1 | contig 71526 bp, 65 predicted proteins | sample GraSoi_2013_60cm_FD_185827 | JGI IMG/M metagenome (GOLD analysis project Ga0209647, IMG submission 185827) | Grasslands soil microbial communities from the Angelo Coastal Reserve, California, USA - Sample 9_17_2013_60cm (SPAdes) (version 2) | ecosystem: Environmental > Terrestrial > Soil >...
CAAAACAACGAAAGGACCGCGGCGAGGGGCGAGCAGAAGGCGGGCCCATTCGAGGAGACTCCGTCGGCGAGCGCGCCCGTGACGTTGTCGCCGCCGGAGGAGCCGCAGACGCGAGCAGCGACAGGGGGCGCCGTCCCCGGTGCTTCGTCCTACCAAAATGAGCCGATCGACACCCGCATCGGCGAGCCGCGGCATTTCAAGAACCCGGCCAGAGCGAGCGATTGGAAAAAGGCGATCACAGGTCATCCGTCGAGCGCGGCCGGTCCGTCGAGGAATTTCGGCGCTCGTCTAGCGGCTCGTGGTCCAGCCGCTTCCGGCGATGCTACGGGCGGCTCGGCAAGAAACGCGGTCGGCATGCTCACGCAGGATATTTCGGGTGTCGCGAGCAGCAAGGCGATAAGCGGTGCTGAGGGCGCGAAGAACGCCGTCGGGATTGCGGCCACGACCGGCAATAATGCCGTAGCGAGCAACCCTGGTACCGCAACCAACGCCATCGGCCTTGCCGTCCCGCTCCGCGCAAGCTCGCCGAAGACAAATAGCAGGCAACACGGCAGCGTCGGTTTGCTTGCCTCCGGTGACGCAACGCCCAATGGCGTGATCAACGGCACGGCCATGGTGCGCCCAGCCTCAGGCACCGCCGCAATCGGCGGTCCTGCAAAGAACGTTGGCGGCGTCATCAACGGGACGACGATCCGCCCCAGGTAGCCGCGTGCCGTAGGGCGGCAGCAGCTTGTCGGGGCTGGGCCAGCACGGCCGCTCAGTTGGATTTTCGCATCCGGATTTCGATCCGCCGGCGCTCGCGGACGTCGCCCCCCTCCCAGCGGGTGAGCCTGCCGTCGGTATCGATGAGCTGCGCACCCGACAACGGCAGAATACGAAATGCCGCGAGACGCGCGTCGGATGCCAAGACTTTGACCACGGCGAGCGCCCGCGCGAGCCCAAGCCCGGCATTGTCCGACCACTGCAAGACGGCGGCGTCGGCTCCTCCCAGTGTCACCGACGAGAGATGGCGATCGAGGTTCGAGGCGTGGCTGGTGACGGGCTGCTCGTCGGTATGTCCGATGACCTCGATAACGTCGACGTCGAAGGATTCGACGATCTCCAGCAAGCGAGGAATTACGATAGTACGCAGGGCGAGCGCAAAGTCCGCCGTCAAGACGGCATTGCCGCTTGCGAAGTAATACCCGCCGGCCTCGCTCAGGTTGATGATCGGCGGCCAGTTGTGCTGCCCTCTTCCGCGCTCGTTCGCGCTCTGGAGCTTGGACGCGGCGATGCCTTTCTCGATCAGCGTGACAACTTGCTCGGGCGTCAGCCTCGGCCCGCTCTTGGCGGAGCCGGTCTGGTCGATGGCGGACGCGAGTGCCATTCCTCGGGCGATCTTGTCAGGATCGATCCCGTCCTTCAGCAGCCGCTGCATTTTGACGAGAGAGTCGCTCTCTTCCTTGAGCGCTACGAGCGAGACGCCTTGGCGCCCAAGCTTGGCAACAACATCGTTGCTCTCGACAAGCTTTCGCCAGAACTCGTCGATGTCGCGTTGCGATGCCGAACCTGTCGCTTGCGACAAGAGCTCTGTGAGGCGCGGATTTCTTTTGATGGTTTCGATGATGGCCTTATCAGCAGCGGCGGCGGCCTCGACCTGTTTGAGGCGCAGCATGGCATCGAGCAATTTGGTGCGCTCATTCGCTAGTCCGACGCCGACGGCGATCAGCATGCAGAAGACGAGCAGGAGCATGATCTCGGCCATGGTCAGACCCAGGACGAGACCTTGCCGATACGAGGCAGCTTGCCGGCCAATGGTTTCAGGCATCAGTCGATTGTCTCCCGCCTTGGCGCGTGCCGCGACGCCAGGTCTTCCACGACGCCGGATATTCTGTCGCTGGCGGCGGCCAGAGATCGCACGCTTGCATCCACCGCCGGCAGGAGCTGCCGCAGATCGTGGCTTTGCGTCGCCGCCTCGACCCCGTATTTGAGGAGGAGGTCGGTGAAGGTCCGCATCGTGGCGTCGGTCTTTTCCAGCGTGGCGCTCAAGACCTCGGCGTAAGCTGTCGAGCTGGCCTTGAACTCGTCGAGCGCCCTCGCCACCGCCTTGACCATGGCGGCCGCCGCTTCGATGGTCGCGCGATTGGTAGAGGTCGCCGTATCGAGATCCTGTCGCAATTCCATGACCAAATCGGTCGACCTCGTGGCGGCCGCATTTGCGGTCTCGAGTGCATCCTTGACGGCGGCCGCCTGCGAACCGGTTTGCGCGGCCAAACGCTCGGCAGCCTGCGCCAGTGACGTGGTCACCGGCTCGAGGCGAATTTCGATCACGCGCTCCGGCGTCTGCATTGCTGAAAGCTTCGCTGTTACGTCGTCGAGGGCCGCGGAGACCGCCGCGGCGCGCTCGGACAAGGTGTCGCTCGCGCGCGAGATTTGGCGCCCGCTCTCCCCAAGCTTTGCGCCGATTCCCTCGCCTGCTTGCGCGATCGCCTCGGCGGAACGCCGTGACGCGGCTTCGAGCGGTGCGAGCGTTTTCGCCGTGATCTCTTCCAGGCTGCCCAGGAATCTACCCACGACCTCGTCGAATTTCTCGGTCACCTGGTTGAACGAGTCAGCCGCTGCCTGTTGTGCGGAGCGCCGGTGGTATCCAAACTCGACTACGGTGCTGTCGAGTTCGCGCCGGACCCGGCGCGCTGCCTCGGCCAGTTCCAGGCGCATCATCCTTTCGACCTCGACGGGGTCGCGGCGCATCTGATTGAAGATTACGCGCAGCCCGATGCCGGCGATCGTCGAGCCGATCGCAATTCCGAAATTCTGCACGATCTCTTCGGCCGCCCGGGCGGCACTGAATTGATAAAGTGAAACACCCAGACTCGTGAGCGTGAAGAGAAATCCCATGTAGTACAAATTGTCGCCCGACTGGTCATCGCGCAGCCGCAAGCCTTTGGCGGAATAGATGAGCACCGCATAGGCCAGCATGGTTCCGACCGGCACGAATGTGACGTAGAACGGTCCGATGCCGACGAGTTTGGCCGCAACAATGTAAGCGCATCCAGCCGCAACGACGACCAGGAACACCACGGCGCTTGCGCCGGTGGCATATGCCGCATCCGCCGCTCGTTGGCTCCAAGAGGAAGACTGTTTCGTCGGCACTAGCCCAGCCCTTGAAGTTTGTTGGCCTGTTTCAGACGGCCGTTATTGTCACGAATCCATTCGGCCCAGAACCGGATGTGATCCGCCGAGTTGATCGGCTTGGCAGAGGATCGTTGGATGTAAAAGATCGTCACTTCGGCGCCATAGAGATTCGTGCGAAATTTCTGATAGGCGCGCGAGGCCTTGTAGCGGTTGTAGGACAGGTCGCCGGCGTATTGCGAATAGTCTCCTTCATGCTCCAACATGTCGGAAACGAGGATGAGCGACTTCGGAATTTCTTCCGCCGCTCGGCCGGTGAAACGCTCGACCGCGATGCGCTGAACCGTTTCCATGATTGGGGAGGTTTTGCCCGGCAAAGGACGAAACCCGATCTGCAGCGCGTCTTCGAGCGGCTCGCGGAATCCGTCCATCCATCGCTTTTTCGCCAAGGCTGGGTTGGCGGTATATTCGCTCAAGCCCGACCCGTCGCCTGGATTACATCGCGCAAAGATCGAGTTGCCGCCCGCGATCTTCGAGTCCAAAAGCCTGAGCTCGAGCAGCGCGTAAGTCGGCAAGCTCTCGGCAATGTCCACCAGTGTGGTCTTGACTTCACGCTTGGCAATTTCCGGGATGTCGTCAGTCGAATCGAGAAGCACCACGGCGATGGAGCGGGGCCCATCCACGGGACAGAGCGAAGAGCGATCGAGCGCGGGCGGGCGCGCCGCACTCGTATAGACGTAGGCGCCCGCTGAAAGCGCGCTGAGCGCGAGCAACGCCAATGCCGCTCCAACCGCGTGCTTGCGAAGATCGCCCGGGTTCCTACTACGCCGCCTTGGCGCTCGACTTGGCAACGGTCTTCTCCTCCACGAGTTCGTCGATCTCACGGTAGCTGGCGAATGCCCGCTCGAATTCGGCGTGAATGGCCTGGACTTGAGCAACGAGTACCGCCTGTGATTCCGCGATCGACCGCCTGAGATCGTCTCGCGCCGACGTCTCCAGCCAGCCTTCGTCGATCGGAAATTTGTCAAGGGTAAAGCGTGCCGAGAACCTCGCCGGTGGCGGGGTCTTTCTCTGCCGCTTATTCGCCTCGTGATAGATGGCCAGGAGGGCGTTTGCTGCCCGTTCGAGATGCGCCTGATGCGCCGCGAACAGGCGAGCCAATCGAGCCCGGCCTTCGAGAATGGCATCATGCTCGCCGCGCCGGATCGACAGGTCGCGGTTCGCTTCCTCGAGGATGTCGATCGCCTGGTCCCTAATCTCGAGAAGCTTTGCGATCAGATCGCTCTTTTGCCTGATATAGGCCTCGTGCGCCTCCGTACGCCGCTTTTCCAGGGTCCCGTATCCGGGATACGGGTCGAAGATGAGGAACGCATCGGCAAATGCGATCAACGAACACAATATGCCCAGACCAAAGAACAGCCAGGATTTCAGGTCCGCGATCGCAAGCGGTGCGGCCTGGAGACGCACGAGCACCTCGCGCCCCGCATCGGAAACGAGCGATCCCGAGGCCTCACGATAATGGGCGAGGGCAAGGTTGAGGCCGACGGCCAACCCGACGTAGCAAAGCAGCGATAGCAGTCCGAAAAGTTTGCGAAAAAGATTGCGGTGGTTGAGTTCGCGCACGCCCGCGGCGGCGATGAGAAAGCTGACACCGACGTTGAGCAGCGCGAACGTGAGGGCTTCTACCGCGCCGCCCAAATATCCGAGCTCGCTTCCCTTCGCTAGAAAGAATCCGTTGAGAAAAACCTCGAAAACGAAGACGGCGAGAAGAATGCCGACCTTGAGCGTCAGGTTGCCTCCGGATGCCCAGCGCGCGGTTCGCTTGAGCTTGTTGCGGCGCTGAAACTCGTCGCGTTCGACCTCCAGATCGCGCAAATGCCGGCGCAGGCGGTGCAGCTCGTCCCGGCCCTGCGCCGCTTCAGAGCGGAATTCGCTCACGGCCGCCGGTGCAGCTTGCCGAATGGTCGCAAACCGTCCTTCGAAGTCGAGACTACTCAAGCGCTCCTTATATGTGCGCAGCTCGTCGAGAAGCACGCCGTGGCCCGCATTCTTCTCTGCTTCGACGCGCTCGATGATCCGGTTCTCGACGTCGTCGAAGGCAATGCTGTCGGAGGCCGGCTCTTCCCGGGTGCCACGCTCGGCGCCGGCTCTCGCGAGCCCCATGTCGCCGGCGAGCTTCTCGATATTCAGCGCCGGGAAGACTTCCAGCGAAGGCCGATAATCGTGTTGCTCGCGCTTCAGGCCGTTAAGGAGGCGAGCAAGCGCGGACCTTTGCGTCGGTTCCATGGTCCCCACGTCGGTCAGAGTCTTCGAGCTGCGCCCTGTCGTCCAGCCGCAATTGCAACGTTAGGACGCCCGTTTTGGGGGAATAGGGCAGCAATATGGGCAGAAGTTGTCGAGCCGCGTGCGAGCTCAATCCCTCTTCCACCCTAAACACCTTCGTTCACTGGGCCCTTCGGCCATCCGCCGTGGCCGCCGCTTGTGACGCGGTTACCACAACCGAATATCAACTGTTTAGCTGTGATTAATATCAGTAGACCCCATGGCGGGGCAGTGGCCATCGTCGCGCCGATCGATCGGTCTGGACGCGGCCTATCTATGGCTTTTCACAGCAGAAATACCGCACTAGCGGCGGCGATTGCGGCTGCAATTCTCTTCGCCGGGGTTCTCGCCTATTCCCCGCTTGGTCCTGCCGGCTGGTCGCAATCCGGGCTCGGGCCGGTGGGGACGACTGCCAAGGCGCAAGGCGCCCCGTCGAGCCCCGCTGGTGGAAGCGCAGGCGGTCCGCCCGCCGTCAACCTCACGGATTCGCAGCTCGGATTGGTCAAGGTCGAGCCCGCCAGCGAGCGCGAGTTTGCGATCGAGAAGGAATCGGTCGGCAGCATCGATTTCAATCAGGAAATGACGGTCCAGGTCTTTACGCCCTATCAGGGCAGGATAGTCGGTTTATTCGCCAAGGTCGGCGATGACGTCCAAAAAGGGCAGACCCTGTTCACGATCGACAGTCCAGACCTCCTGCAGGCCGAGTCCACCTTGATCGCCGCCGCGGGGGTGCTGGAGTTCACGACCCGAAATCTTGCGCGCCTGCGCGAGCTCTACAAGACGCGCGCGGTGTCGCAAAAAGACATGGAGCAGGCGGCCTCGGACCAGCAAACCGCCGAAGGCGCGCTGCGGGCGGCGCGCGACTCGGTGCGCCTGTTCGGCAAGACCGACGCCGAGATCGATCGCATTATTGCCGAGCGCAAGGCCGATCCGATCCTGGTCGTTCCGAGCCCCATCGCCGGCCGAGTGACCGCCCGCAATGCGGCACCGGGGCTGTTCGTGCAACCGGGAAATCCCCCCGCGCCCTATTTGGTGGCGGACATCTCGACCATGTGGATGCTCGCCAACGTCCCCGAGAACGACAGCCCGGCGTTTCGCGTCGGGCAGGAGGTCAAGGTCAAGGTCAGCGCTTTCCCGGAGCGCACATTTGAGGGGCGCATCTCCACCATCGGTTCCATGGTCGACCCCATGACTCGTCGAGTCCTCATCCGTTCCGAAGTGCAGAACCCGCGCGACGAATTGCGCTCGGGAATGTTCGCGACATTCGTGATCCGCACCGGCGCGCCCGTCCGCTCCGTCGCGGTCCCGCCCGACGGCGTCGTGCGCGAAGGCGACGGCACAATGACGGTGTGGGTTACCGCCGACCGGCGCCGTTTCACCAAACGCACGGTCAAAGTCGGCCTGCAACAGGACGGTTACCGGCAGATCCTCGAGGGCGTCCAGCCGGGTGAGCTGGTTGCCACCGAAGGCGCGCTGTTCCTGAGCAATGCTCTGGCCACGGCATCGCGCTGATCTTCTCGCTCGAACGGCGAGGCAGGGCGGGTTGAGAGGACGTCGATGCTGAAGGGCATGCTCGCATTCGGACTGACCCGACGTCCGATCGTTCTGCTGTGCCTTTTGGTCTTTATCGGCGCTGGCGTGATCGCATTCACCAAGCTGAACATCGAGGCCTATCCCAATCCCGCGCCGGTCATTCTCGAGATCACCGCTCAGGCGCCGGGCCTCTCGGCCGAAGAAATGGAGCGTTATTACACCATCCCGCTGGAGGTCGGACTCGCTCCGACTCCCGGGGTCAACGTGGTTCGCTCGACGTCGTTCTACGGTCTCTCATTCGTTCGCGTCGTATTCCAGTACGGCGTCGACTATTACTTTGCCCTCACGCAGACCGCCATTAACCTGCAGCAGAACGTAAATCTCCCGAATAATGTGCAGCCGACGATCCAGGGCACCAGCCTAGTCGGCGAAATTTTCCGATATCAGCTGGTCGGACCGCCGAATTTCGGATTGACCAATCTCCGCACGGTCCAGGATTGGATCCTGCAGCGCCGTCTCCTTACCGTTCCGGGCGTGGTCCAGGTCAACACTTGGGGCGGCACCACCAAGCAATACGATGTCGAGGTCGATCTGCATAAGCTCGACGCCTACAACGTCACACTGCCTCAGGTCATCGCGGCGATCGGCAATGCCAACATCAACGTGGGCGGTCGCACCATCAACATGGGCCAGCAATCCGTCAATGTCCGCGGAGTGGGACTTATGGACAGCGGCGGTTCGGCAGATTTGACGCTGGGATATAAGGTCGGCGACATCGAGAACGTCCTGCTTTCTCAATCGAACGGCGTCCCGGTATTCGTGAAAGATGTTGCGACAGTCTCCATCGGTCACGTGCCCCGGCTAGGCAAAGCCGGTCGCGACAAAGAGAACGACGTGGTCGCGGCCATCGTCATCATGAACCGTACGCTGCACACGAATGACGTCGTGGCGCGGGTGCACGCGGAAGTCGACAAGATCAACAACGACGGGAGCTTGCCACCCGGCGTGAAACTGGTCCCGTTCTACGACCGCACCACACTGGTCTCGGTCACCACCACGACGGTGCTGCACAATCTCGTCTTCGGGTGCCTGCTCATTTTCTTCATTCAGTGGCTTTTCCTTGGTGACCTGCGCAGCGCGATCATCGTCGGTGCCAATATTCCGTTCGCATTGTTCTTCAGCATCATCATTCTGGTGGTTCGAAACGAAGATGCAAATTTGTTGTCGGTGGGTGCGGTAGATTTCGGCATCATTGTCGATGCAGCAGTGATTCTGGTCGAAAACATCTATCGAAACTTCCAGGCTCGGCCGGAAGAAAGACGAGGGCTGTTGCAGCAGTTGGCATCGGGACAGTGGGGTCCTGATCCAACACGCGAGACGGACTCGTCTGGCCCGCAGACATGGACCGACCGGTTGCGGCTCATTCTGATCAGCGCCCTCCAAATCAACAAGGCGGTGCTGTTCTCAACGGCGATCATTGTGGCGGCGTTCATTCCGCTATTCACGATGCAGGGCGTTGAAGGCCAAATCTTCGCGCCGATGGCGCGGACTTATGCCTACGCGTTGGTGGGAGCGCTGCTCGCGACGTTCACAGTGACGCCGTGTCTGGCATCCCTCTTGCTGCCCGAACACGTCAGCGAAGTCGAGACCGCGGTCGTGCGGGCGCTTCGTTCGATTTACACCCCGGTGCTGCGCTGGTCGCTGACGTATCGGCGATTCACGTTCGCCATGGGGTTGCTCTTCCTTGCGGTCAGCGGCTTTCTCGGCTTTCGGCTTGGGGGTGAATTTCTGCCGACGCTCGAGGAAGGCAATCTCTGGATCCGAGCGACCATGCCGCCGACCATATCGCTGGAAGCCGGCATGCCGATCGTCGACAGGATGCGCGAGATTCTGCTTCGTCATCCCGAGGTTATTACTGTGGTTTCTCAGCATGGCCGGCCCGACAACGGCAGCGACGCCGCGGGATTCTTCAATGCCGAATTTTTCGTGCCGCTAAAGCCGTTTGAGGAGTGGGCCAAGGGAAGGACCAAAGCCAAGCTGATTGACGAACTGCAAGCTGAGTTCGCGAATGAGTTCACGGGAATTGGCTTCAACTTCTCGCAATATATTCAGGACAACGTCGAGGAGGGACTTTCGGGCGTCAAGGGCGCCAACTCGATCAAGATCATCGGTCGCGATCTCGGCACTCTGGAGCAGATTGCCAGACAGGCGATGCGCGAAATGAGTCAGGTCAGGGGAGTTGCCGATCTCGGTGTTTTTTGGGTGCTCGGGCAACCTAACTTGAACATCAAGGTCGATCGGGAAAAGGCGGCACGCTACGGGCTCAATGTAAGCGACCTTAATATGGTCATCCAAGCCGCTCTGGGCGGCACCGTTGCCACGACGCTCCTGGAGGCCGATCGACAGTTCAATGTGACGGTGCGGCTTGCGCCCGAATATAGGAACAGCATCGAGGCGGTGAATAACATCAAGGTCGGAGTTCAGACTGACGGCGGCAACGCGTATATCCCATTGAGTGATCTGACAACCATTACCCTCGATACGGGTGCCTCCTACATTTTTCGTGAGCGCAACCAGCGTTTCGTGCCCCTCAAGTTCAGCGTGCGGGGTCGCGACCTGGCAAGCGCTGTTGCGGAGGCGCAGGAGCGGATTGCGCGCAACGTGAAGCTGCCAACCGGCTATCGCATCGAATGGGCCGGGGAATTCGAATCCCTGCAACAGGCAAAGAACCGGCTTGCGCTCATCCTACCCATCACTCTCGCCCTGATCATGATGCTTCTCTACGGCTTGTTTAACTCGTTCCGTGATTGCCTCATGGCTCTGCTGGGAATTCCTTTTGCAGTCTGCGGCGGCATTTTGGGATTGTACGTTGCCGGATTGGATTTCAGCATTTCCGCCGCCATCGGCTTCATTTCGCTGTTCGGAGTGTCCGTTATGAGCGGAATCCTCATCGTCAATGGCTATCGCCAAGTTGCAGCAAGTGGCTTGGACACCATCGAGGCAATGTTCCATGCCGCCCAACAGCAGATGCGGCCGATCTTGATGATGACCTTATCCGCCTGCATCGGCCTGCTTCCGGCTGCAATCTCGACCGGCATCGGCAGCCAGGTTCAACGTCCGCTCGCGACCGTCGTGGTTGGAGGCATGCTGGTCGGACCGATCATGCTGCTGCTCGTCGTGCCGGCGCTGCAGACGCTGTTTTTGGGCAGACGGAGCGACGCCGCGCCGACAATGCCGCACGCACGAGGCGACGCCGAGGTGGACACCTAAATTTCAGCGTTGGACGTGAAGAATAGCTGCGGACTATCGGGCGTCATGGCAGCGGCGCGTTGACATTGCGCCGGGCTGCCGAGGCGTCCAGCCCGTGTGTTGCCACCGCCCAGCAGCGCCTCTGGCCCGGCAGCCGGACCAAGGCAGGCAAGGCCGCGAGCCCTGCAGGCGCGAGCAATGCTCGCGAGGTGGCCCTGTTCCGCGTCACCGGCATTACGCCGGTGCGCCACGGAACTTACATTCTGTAACGAGTTTCTCTATGATCCAACCGGGCAGTCGGAAGGGCGCATGGTAAGTTCATCGCGCCAGGCTCTCGGAAGTCGAGGCCCCGAACCCATGAGCGCCAAGATCACGACGAAAGAATCCGGGCAGGGGCTTTCCCCTGCGACCAGCTCACCGAAGGCCGAGGTTTCCGTTAGCCTTCGGATCGGGGCCATCATTCTTCGCGCCTTATTCATCGGGGCGCTGCTGGTGGTGGTTGCGCGCGTCAGCACGCCTCAGAACGAAAGCATTTGGTCCGCCTATGAGACCCCCGGTGACCTCATCCGGCTCGCCTTGGGAGTCGCCGTCGGGTTGTGGATCTTGCTCCACCTCTTCATGCTTCCCAAAGATCCCGAGGGATATCGGACCTGGGTCTACCTTGGTCTTATTATCGCTCCCTTCGCGTTGGCGCTCGCCATCTTCATGCGGTGATGCACGGCCGCGGCTGATGCTCGTGCTACGGCTCGATGAGGCGGCCGGTCGCCGCCTTGATGACGGCCTGGGTGCGGGTCGCCGCGCCGAGCTTGGTGCGTGCGTTGTCGATGTGAAAATCGACCGTCCGCTTGGTGAGGCCGAGAATCTGCGCAATTTCGGCCGACGTTTTGCCGCGCGCCACCCAGGTCAATGTTTCCACCTCGCGATCGTTGAGCTGAACTAGCTTCGGCCACAGCTCCGAACGTGCCACGCCGGCGAGGCGCGCATTGATGATGGTGGTGAGCACATCGAAATCGATCGGCTTGGTGACATAATCGTCCGCCCCGAGTTGGCGCCCCTTGAGCTCATTGTCGCGATCCGTCAGGGCGGTCAGGAATACGAACGGCATTTTGGCGAAGCGCGGCTCGAGCGCAGTCAGCCGTTCCAGCAGTTCGAACCCGGACATTGCCGGCATGCTGATATCGGACAGCACGAGGTCGGGCATGTTCTTCAGAATCGCGGCGAGACCCGTCCGGCCGTCATGAGCGACACTGACTTCGAAGCCACGCTCTACGAGCTCTTCGGCAATCAGCGCCGCGGTCTCACGGTCGTCTTCGATGCACAGGACCCTTTTGCGCGGTTCCGCCATGCTCTCGGACCAATACGACGGAGAAACCGGATATTAGGTTAATATGCGGGCTGGCGAGCAAAAATTTGCCAAACCCGGTTTCCCGGTTTGGCTCATCCTACTATATTCGATGCTGTTATGTGCGCTTTGCATATGGTTTCACTGAGCTGACATTCGGCCCCTATGCGCCAGCCGCGTTCGATCAGATTCCACCTTACTTTAGTTTTTCTGTTTTTCTTTCTGTTGGTGGTGATCCTCGGTTTGTTCAGCATTTCGCGGCTGAGCAACTTCAACAGTCTGTCTGCAGATATCGCCGAGCTGTGGCTGCCGAACACCCGCGTGCTCGGTGATCTCAACAACTTCACGTCGGATTTCCGGGCGATCGAAGGCAGCAATGTGCTGTCGTCGGAGCCATCCCAGATCACTGCAACCGAAAAGGAGATGGAGCAACTGGATCGCTCCATTGCACAAGCCGAGCGTAGCTACGAGCAGATTCGCCATGATGCGGCGGAGAACGAACTCTACGCGCAGTTCAAGGAGCGGTGGAACGATTACAGGAAAACCGTCAACCAGATTCTGGCTCTGTCGCGCACCGATCGCAAGGCCGAGGCGATTGCCATTTACATGAGCGGCTCACGATCGGCGTACAACGCGGCGAGCGACACGTTGGGCCTCCTCACCGACCGCGCCGTCGCGAACGCGCAGGAAGCGAGCGCCCGTCTTGCCGTCGCCTATCGGCAGGCGCTTTGGCTCGTCGCGCTGGCGATGGCGATCGCGGGCGTGATGGTGGTCGCGGCATTGTTTTACATCAGCCGCTCGATTTCGACTCCCCTGTTGCAGCTGGCCGACCGCATGCACCGTCTCGCCGTCAACGACACCGATATTGACATTCCCGGCACGGAGCGGCGCGACGAGATCGGGGAGATGGCGCGGGCCGCCGTCGTTTTTCGCAACAATGCGATCGAGTTGATGCGCAGCCAGCGTGTGCTCGCGCAGCAGGCATCGATGCTAGAAGAGAAACTGGCGCAGGAGCAGCGGCTGGCTCTGCTCCAACGCAACTTCGTGTCCATGGCCTCACACGAATTCCGTACGCCTTTGACGATCATCGATGGTCACGCCCAACGCCTGATCAAGTTGAAAGATCGCATGCCGACCGAGGAAATCAACGAGCGCGCCGGCAGGGTTCGCGGCGCGGTGTTGCGGATAACGCATTTGATAGACAATCTCCTGAACACGTCGCGCCTGTTCGACGGCGGTGCCGGCCTCTACTTCCATCCGGAAGAAATCGATGTTGCCGCACTCCTGCGCGAAGTCAGCCAATTGCACCGCGAAATAGCGCCCGGATCGCAGATCCTGGAGCGTTTTGGTGCGGGGCCTTTACAGATGATGGGCGACCCCAAGCTTCTTTTTCAGGTGTTCAGCAATTTGGTGTCGAATGCGATCAAATATTCACCGAGCGGCCATCCCATTGAGATCAGCGCGGGGGTCGATTCGGACCAAGTCGTGGTCGCTGTCGAGGACCATGGAATCGGTATTCCCGCCAAAGACCTCGACCGACTATTCGAGCGTTATCATCGCGGCAGCAACGTTTCCGGGATCGTGGGGACCGGAGTGGGACTTTATCTCGTCAAAATGGTCGTCGACCTTCATGGCGGCACTATTGCGGTCAAGAGCAAGGAAGGCGAAGGCACTCGCTTGACGGTACGGCTGCCGATCAAGCCTTCTTCGCAACTCGGGACGATCCCGCCCGCCGAGGCTACTCGCGCGCCAGCCGCCGAGTCGCAGCGCGTCGAAGATCACGCCGATCATTAGTGGCTCGCGCACCGCACCCTGCGCGGAAGGCGCTGTGAGCAGCCCTCCTGTCGGATCGTTTCTATGTGGTCTGCGGAGTGTTATGGTTATCGCGAAGCCACGCACGATGCGGGAATACGTGTGACGATTCTTCAGCTCGCCGTATTGACGTTCCTCGCTTGTGCATCCGGCGCCCACGCCGGCGAACAAGTCTATTCGCCTGTGAATCGTCCTTTCGTTTATGTCGGCTGGCAGGATCCGGCATTCTTGCCGCGACGATTTCGTAACCATTGTAGCTTCGATGTGACGCTCGGAGCTTATTACTGCTCCGACCGTTGTGGCTCCGATTACCAGTTCTATTACTGCTCGAGATGGTCGTTCGGCTGTTGCCATATCGGCGTCGGCTACTGCGACTGGGGCGGGCTTCTGCGTTGCCGTCCGTGAAGGACGACCTGGCGGTCGGCGCAGCTGCTGCTCTGATCCGCCGTATGCGGCGCACGGCCACGCGACGATTTCCTGACGTGGTACAATTTCGTTCGCGCCCGCGCGCCTCACTGGGATCGATTGCCTATGCGATTACTTGTTGTTGAAGACAACGAGGAGCTCGCGAACCTCCTCACTCAGCGCCTCCAAGGCGCAGGATACGAAGCTGACCTTCTTACGACGGCGGCCGAGGCGCAGACTGCGGTAACGACGACGCGCTACGCCGCCATGATTCTCGATCTCGGTTTGCCCGATGGCGACGGCCTCTCCATCTTGCGCGAGATACGCCAGCGCGAGGATCCGCTTCCAGTTCTGGTTCTTACCGCGCGCGGAGGTCTGCAAGATCGCGTCAGCGGGCTGCGCAGCGGAGCGGATGACTATCTCGTCAAGCCGTTTGCGTTCGAAGAGCTATTGGCTCGGCTGGAAGCGCTTCTACGGCGTCCCGGCCAGTTGCTGGGACGCTCGCTGCAAATTGCGAACCTCGCGTTCGATACGGAAAGCCGGCAAGCGTTCATCGACGACAAGCCGCAGGTCCTTTCCGCCCGCGAGACGGCCGTGCTCGAACTCCTGATGCGTCGCAAGGATCGCGTTGTCTCGAAGAAACTGGTCGAAGACCACATTTTCGGCCTGTCCAGTGATGTCGCCTCGAATGCCGTCGAAGTCTATGTGCATCGTCTGCGCAAACAGCTGTCCGAGCGTGGCGCCAAGGTGCAAATCCACACCATTCGCGGCGTCGGGTATCTCATATCCGAGGAAAAGGCGGTGTGATTTCATCCAAGTCGATCTTCTCCCGAATCATTTTCCTGCATGCGATCGCGCTGGTGATCACGGCGATTGTCATGCCGGTGGTGCTCTACTGGTTCTTTAAATGGGCGGCCAACGACCTTCATGATCGCGCGATGCGCGAACAGGCGGAGCTGGTTGCGCATTATCTCACGTTGCGGGCGGACGGCAGCTGGACACTCGATCTGCCGCCCGCGCTCAAGGACATTTATTCGCAAGCGGTCGGACGATACGCCTATGCGGTGGTCGACGAGAACGGCCAAGTCCTGTTTTCCTCGCTCAAGGACCAATCCCCGATATTTTCGGCCGATCCACGGTCGTCCGAGGTCGCGTACCTGGAGACGCGACGCGGCAGCGCGGCCATTTCCGGTGTCAGCCTCGTCAAGGAGGTGGATGGACGCAAAGTATGGATCGAGGTCGGGGAGGATCTGGCGCATCGGGATGTGATCGTGGATGACATCGTCGCCGACTTTTTCAAACGCGTGGGATGGATCACGTTACCGATGCTCTTGTTTCTGCTGGCGATCGATATCGTGATTTTCCGCCGGGCACTGCGGCCGCTGCTCAAAGCGTCGGAAATGGCCCAGAAGATCAATCCCAGAAGAACCCATATAAGGCTGCCGCCGGAAGAAATTCCCAAAGAGATTTTGCCGCTCGTCGAGGCGGTAAACCAGGCGCTCGATCGACTCGAAGCCGGCTTTCGCGTTCAGCGGGAGTTTACCGCCGACGCGGCCCACGAACTGCGCACGCCGCTGACCATCTTGCGCAGCCGCATCGACGCGCTTGCAGATGGAGGCATTTCCAAAGCGCTTCATAAAGATATCGAAGGAATGGCGCGCATCGTCAGTCAACTGCTCGAGATCGCGGAGCTGGAGACTTTCTCGATCGACCCTATGGAGAAGGCCGATCTGCAAACGATCTGCGCCGAAATCGCGGAGTTCGCCGCCCCGCTGGCCCTGGCGCAAGGCAAGAACATCGCATTGAGCGGCAGCCAGGCACCCGTCTGGGTCCATGGTAACGGGGAAATGCTGTCGCGAGCGGTCCGTAACCTGGTCGAGAACGCAATCAACCATTCTCCAGCTGGGACGACGGTGGAGATCGTCGTCGAGGATAACGGCACGGTGCGAATCCTTGATGAGGGGCCTGGAATCAAGGAGCATGAACGCGAGCTGATCTTTCGACGCTTCTGGCGGCGCGATCGGCGGCGGGCAGGGGGCGCGGGACTGGGGCTTTCGATCGTCCAACGCATCGCGGATGCGCACGCGGCAACGATTACCGTTGAGAATCGCCCAACCGGTGGCGCAAAGTTCTCGCTGGGCTTCGCACGCGTCGGCTAGTTCCGTTCTGGAGAGGCGCTTTCTTTTGCCATGTCACGACGATGGGGTGCTCCCCGGTTCTGCATGCCTCGGCTTTGTGAACCAGACCGCCAGGAGCCAGGCAATCCATAAGAATAAAAAATACAGCGTTAGAAAGACGATGAGGCTCACGTGGCCGCCAAATTCGAGTTCGGTGATGAGGCCAATGGCATAAGCCGCGAGATCGCCTGCGATCATGAAGCCGACGTAATAGGCGATGAGAAGCACGATGAATTCCCTCTGATGATTAATGTGTGATGTGAGCCGCCGACCGAGTTGGTGACGCAGTTTGAACACTCCACGCGCCGCGCCGGCGTGCCCTGCGAGATGTGACCGCCTTCGACGCGCGGCCAGTTAGTCTTCACTATTTTGCTTACACCAACCTGACAGCGCCGTCGGCAAAATGCCTGTAGTGCCGAGATGGCGACAGGCTCACGCATCCGTGATGCGACATTCAGCGTCGGTTCAGCCGACGGCGGTAGCATTGCCGAGGGTGGACGGCCTGCAGAGGAGATAAATCCATGCTTCGAAAAACGGCGCTCGCCGTTGCTCTCACAGCAGCGGTCATTGCGGCAGCTCTCACGCCGACTATCGCGACGGCGCGCGGTGGTCACGGCGGCGGACACGGCGGGGGACACGCTGGCGGTCACGGCGGCGGTCACGGCGGCGGACACGCCTTCCATGCCGGCGTCCACAGTGTCGGCCACGCCCACGGCGGTTTCACTGCCGCTCACTTCGGTAGCGTCGGCCGCTTCCATCATGTCGCTCGTGTCCACCGCGGCTTTCGTGGAGTGGGCATTTATGCCTACTACGACGATTACGGCTGCTGGCGATGGTTCCCAACCCGCTTGGGGTATAGGAGAGTGTGGGTCTGCTGATCGACGCCCTGGCATCTCGAACCCAACTTCATCATCTGGGAACCAAGCCCAGGGCCGGCCTGCGTAGCGGTCTTTGCGCGCTGGAGTTGACGACGCCTGCGGCGCTTTCGAGCGTTTTCGCAGCATAGCCGGTCTGCGCCCCTTTCTCGGTCCATTGCGGAGGATTTGACATCCTGCGCGCAGCCGGGCTTTTCTGCCGCCATTCCTGGTGGACCCACCTGCGCATGGCTAATCTCGTGCTTCGTCGACAATTCACGGTCGAATGGGGTCACTGCGACCCGGCTGGCATCGTGTTCAACAGCCGCTTCTTCGAGTATTTCGATTGGAGCGTGTGGCGTCTTTTCGAGGAAGCCCTCGAGGTGAAGCCGAACGAGCTGGCCACCGCCTTTGGAATCGTCGGAATACCGCTGGTCGACGCCAAGGCCCGCTTTCTCAGGCCCGCCAAGTTCAACGATGTGGCGGACATCGCCTCCGAAGTCACCCAATTTAAGCGCTCGAGTTTCGAGGTGACGCATCGCATCTCAATCGGCGGGGAGCTTGCCGTCGAAGGCAGCGAGATCCGGGTTTGGGCCGGGCGCGACCCAGAGGATCCGGCTAAATTGAAGGGCGTGCCGATTCCGGCCGCGGTGATCGCCCGATTTCACGCCGCAGCTTAGAGGCTCTCGTGCAGCAAATTCCCGATTGCGGGTCTGGCGACCGCGTAGGACCCGGCGCATGTCCATTGAGGGCACCTCACTAGATGAGCGAAGATCTTTCCCTCGCGTTCGGTCTGCGGTTTGAGGACCTCTATTGTCGCGATGGCTTGGCGCGCCTCGACGGCTGCTTCGTCGATGTGCTTAAGCGGCACAATACGGACCTGCACAATCGACTGACGGCTGGACGCGCCGCGCCCGACGAGCTTACCGCCAAGGCCCATTCCGATCTCATCGTCGAGCTTGCGGTCGAACTCGACGACTTTATCGCCGTGCTCTTCGGCGTCGCGCGTGAGGTCGAGGCGCTGCGCGAGCGCCATGACTCCCTGGCACCGCTCTACGCGGTGAAGCGGCTGTTCGTGCAGCGCCGTGCTGCGAAAAAATACGGTCCTGATCAAGCCGCGAGCTTCGATGGGCAGGCGCTGCGTGGGCAACTCGAGACGCTCATCGGCGGCGAGCTCACTGAATTGCGTTTCGCCGAGCGGATCGACGCCTGGATGAAGGCCGAAGCCGAGCATGCCGCCGCGCTCGATCTTGCTGCGCGCTACGCCGCCTGGGCAGCGCACACGCCGCAGGGCCAGCGCCGGCACAAAGGCGGCGTCCTGTTCAAACTACCGCGCAAAATCGACCCGCACCATCTCATTGCGGTCGAGACCGAGCTCGTGGATGGCGTGGCCGTGCTCAAGCTGCCGGTTTCGCATCGGCGCGCCCGCGATGGCTTCGCACTCACCGACTCGGGCGCCGATCTCGCCGGCGCGCTCGATCACGCCAACTACTGCATCTGGTGCCACAACCAAGGCAAGGATTCCTGCGCGAAAGGGCTCAAGGAGAAAAGCGGCGAGTTCAAGAAAAGCGCGTTCGGGGTCGCGCTCGCAGGATGTCCACTCGAGGAGAAAATCTCCGAGATGAATCTGGTCGAGGCGGGCGGCCATACGATCGGCGCGCTGGCGATCGTCGCGATCGACAATCCGATGTGCGCCGCGACCGGCCACCGCATCTGTAACGATTGCATGATGGCCTGCATCTATCAGAAGCAGGAGCCGGTCGATATTCCCCAGGTCGAAACGCGAATCCTCAAAGAGGTTTTGGCGCTGCCCTGGGGCTTCGAGATCTATGGTCTGCTGACGCGCTGGAACCCACTCGATCTGCGCCGGCCGCTGCCGAAGCCTGCGACCGGCCGCAAGGTGCTGGTCGTGGGACTGGGCCCCGCAGGTTTCACGCTCGCCCATCACCTGATCAACGACGGTCACACCATCGTGGCGGTCGACGGGCTCAAGATCGAGCCGCTCGAATCCGAGATTTCCGGGGTCGGGGTGGGCGGCGCCCGCGCCTCGTTCCGTCCCATCCGCGACGCGGCCGAACTGCGCGAGCCGCTCGATGCTCGCGTGATGGCCGGCTTCGGCGGGGTTGCCGAGTACGGCATCACCGTGCGCTGGGACAAAAACTTCCTCAAGCTCATCCGTCTGCTGCTGGAACGGCGCAGTGAATTTGCAATGTTCGGTGGCGTGCGCTTCGGCGGCACGCTCACAATCGACAGCGCTTTTGCACTCGGCTTCGACCATATTGCGTTCTGCGCGGGAGCGGGGCGGCCGACCATCGTGCCGATGAAGAACGGCCTTGCCGCAGGGGTACGGCAAGCCTCCGATTTCCTGATGGCACTGCAACTTACTGGCGCCGCAAAGGCCGAGAGCCTGGCAAATCTGCAGGTGCGGCTGCCGGTTGTCATCATCGGCGGCGGGCTCACCGCCATCGACACCGCGACCGAGGCGCTGGCTTATTACCCGCTGCAGGTGGAGAAGTTCCTCAGCCGCTACGAAACGCTGGTTGGCGAACGTGGGGAAGCGGCGGTGCGCGCCGAGTGGACCGCCCAAGAGGCAGAAACTGCATCCGAGTTCCTCCAGCACGCCCGCGAGATTCGCGCCGAGCGCGCCTTGGCCGCGCGCGAGGGCCGCAAGCCGCGGCTCGCCGAGCTCATGGGCCGATGGGGCGGTGCCACTATCGTTTATCGGCGGCGCCTGATCGATTCCCCGAGCTACACGCTCAACCACGAGGAGGTCGCGAAAGCGTTGGAGGAAGGGATCGCCTTTGCCGAACGGTTGACGCCGGAAGAGGTGCTGCTCGATGACTTCGGCTGTGCCCGCGCGTTGCGCCTCTCCGAAGCGGGTCCGTCGGCTCCGCCGCGTGAGGTCGTCCTGCCAGCGCGCACCATCCTGGTTGCGGCCGGAACGCAACCCAATACCGTGCTCGCGCGCGAAGAGCCGCAGCACGTGCACATCGATGGCAAATATTTTCAGGCGGTCGACGAGAACGGCCGCAACGTCACGCCCGAGCGCATCACCAAACCGTCCGCCGCCCACGTGCTGATGAGCGTGCGCACGGACGGCCGCGCCATCAGCTTCTTCGGCGACCTGCATCCCTCCTTCGCGGGAAACGTCGTCAAAGCGATGGCGAGCGCCAAGCAGGGCTACCCCGTCGTCAGCCGGATGTTATCTCGGCAACCCGCATCAGAGATATCGCCCTCGGCCTTGGTCGCGCGACTGAACGAGGAGTTGCGGGCCGTCGTGCACGCGGTCAACCGGCTCACGCCCGCCATCGTCGAGGTCGTGGTGCGCGCGCCGACGGCCGTGCGCGCCTTCCGACCCGGGCAATTCTATCGGCTACAGAACTACGAGACGCTGTCGCGCGATGCCGATGGCACCCGCCTGGCCAAGGAGGGCCTCGCGTTGACCGGCGCCGCGGTCGATCGCGAGCGTGGCCTATTGTCGACGATCGTGCTCGAAATGGGCGGATCGTCCGACTTGTGCGCGCAGCTTGCGCCGGGAGAGCCAGTTATTCTCATGGGCCCGACCGGGCACCCGACTGAAACGCCCGGCGGCGAAAGCGTGCTTCTGATCGGCGGCGGGCTCGGCAATGCGGTTCTGTTCTCGATCGGGCAGGCACTGCGCAGGAATGGCAGTCGCGTCCTCTATTTCGCCGGCTATAAGCGCGCGATCGACCGTTACAAGGTCGAGGAGATCGAACGCGCGGCGGATGCCATCGTGTGGTGCTGCGACGAGCCGCCAGGCTTCCGTACCGAGCGCGCGCAGGACAAAGCTTTCGTCGGCGATATCGTGGCCGCGCTCGACGCCTATGCGTCAGGCGCGTTGGGGAAGGCGCCGCTCCCGCTCGGCGAAATCGACCGCGTGATCGCGATCGGTTCCGACGGCATGATGGCCGCGGTCTCGCGGGCGCGGCAGGGAATGCTCGCGCAGCATTTCAAGCCCGGCCACAAGGCGATCGCCTCCATCAACTCGCCGATGCAATGCATGATGAAGGAAATTTGCGCGCAGTGCCTGCAGGTCCATCGCGATCCCGCAAGCGGCGTCGAAAGCGTGGTGTTCTCCTGCTTCAACCAGGACCAGGATCTCGACTGCGTCGACTTCGACAATCTGCGCGCGCGGCTGAGTCAGAATGGCGTGCAGGAGAAGCTCACGCGGCTGTGGATCGACCGCTCGCTGCGGCACCTGGGCCTGCGGCAGGCGGCGGAGTAGTAGCCAAGGACGAACGGAAGGGGGGAAGCTCGTCTCGACAAAACCATTTGACACGCGCCATGCTGCATGTACCCGCCGTCACTCAGATTCTCGCGCGCTTCGCCGTGAGCGCGTGCTGGGAGGACGTGCCCGACGGTGCGCGCCATGGCGCCAAGCGTGCATTGCTGAATTTCTTTGCCGTGGCGCTTGCGGGCTGCCGCGCCCGGGCGGTGGAAATTGCGCTCCAATCGCTCGCCGAATTTTCCGGCCGCCCGCAGGCGATCGTGATCGGGCGCCGCGAGCGTATCGATGCGTTGAGCGCGGCCTTTCTCAACGCCGCCGCTGCGAACGTGCTTGATTTTTGCGACACGCATGTGGGGACGGTCATCCATCCGACTGCCCCCGTCGCGCCGGCGCTGTTCGCGCTGGCGCAACTGCGCCGCGTGAGCGGCATTGAGCTGCTGCAAGCGTTCGTTCTCGGCGTCGAGATCGAATGCCGGATCGGCCGCGCTATCTCTCCCGGCCACTATGCCAAGGGGTGGCACATCACCTCGACTTGCGGCGTGTTCGGCGCGGCGGCCGCTGCCGCCAAACTCATGCGTCTCGAGGAAGGGCGCGTGATCTGGGCGCTCGCGAACGCCGCGACCCAGGCTTGCGGTCTGTGCGAAAGTCTGGGCTGGCCGGCCAAGAGCCTCGGCATCGGCAACAGCGCACGCAACGGCTTGTGGTCTGCGCTGCTCGCCGAGCGAGGATTCGAAGGGCCGGCGGAACCGATCGCCGGCGTGCAGGGCTTTCTCAGCGCCATGGCGGAGCCGCCGAACTGGGCGTGTTTGACCGAAGGATTGGGCGAAACCTGGGAAATCGAGCGAAATTCGATCAAGCCTTATCCCTGCGGCTTCGTGATTCACCCCGTTCTCGATTGCGTGCTCGATTGGCGGCGCGATCACCCGCACGAGACGGTCGAGCGCGTGATCGTGCGCGGACATCCGCTGCTGAGCGACCGCACCGATCGACCCGCGGTCTCGACCGGCGCCGAATCGCAGGTGAGCGTGCAGCACGCGGTGGCCGCCGCGCTCGTTGCGCGAAAGGCCGGGCTCAAGCAATTCAGCGATGAGTGCGTGCGCGATCCGGCGGTTCTCGCCATGCGCGGCAAAGTCGATGTGATCCGCGATGCGGCCATTGAAACTGTCGCCGCGAGGGTCGAGCTGTGGACCAACGACGGGACCAAGCACAGCCTGTCGACCTCCGCCGCGCGCGGAAGCCCATCAAATCCGATGACCGACCAGCAGGTCGAAGACAAACTGCGCGCGATTGTCGCCGCGTGGCGCCCCGGCTACGATCCCGAGCCGCTGATCGGCGCGATCTGGGGATTGGAGAGAAGCTCAGACGTTTCGAGCCTGCTCGCGCTCACGGTGCCACCCGGCTGATGAGGCGATGGCCGGGTCTTTCCACCTGCGTCCTCACACCGCCTTCGCCATCTCGCGCAGTTTGAACTTCTGGATTTTGCCGGTCGAGGTGCGCGGCAGCTCCGTGAACACGACATAGCGCGGGCATTTGTAGCCGGCGAGATTCTTACGGCACCAGGCGACGAGATCCTCGGTCGTCGCCTTTTGGCCCGGCCTGAGCTCGATGAAGGCGCAGGGCGTCTCGCCCCATTTCTCATCGGGCTTGGCCACCACGGCGGCGGCCGAGACCGCCGGGTGCTTGTAGAGCGCGTCCTCCACCTCGATCGAGGAAATGTTCTCGCCGCCGGAAATGATGATGTCCTTCGAGCGATCCTTGAGCTGGATATAGCCGTCGGCATGCATCACCCCGAGATCGCCGGAATGGAACCAGCCACCTGCGAAGGCTTTCTCGGTCGCGGATTTATTCTTGAGATAGCCCTTCATGACGACGTTGCCGCGGAACATCACCTCGCCCATGCTCTCGGCGTCCCACGGCACGGGCTTAAGCGTGTCGGAATCGCGCACGTCGAGCGCCTCGAGCGGCACGTAGCGCACGCCTTGGCGCGCCTTCTTGGCAGCCTGCTCGGCGGGCGAGAGCGCATCCCAGCCGGCGCGCCATTCATTGACCGCGGCCGGACCATAGGTTTCGGTCAGCCCGTAGAGGTGTGTGACATTGAAGCCGGCGGCCTTCATCGCCGCCAGCACGGCTTCCGGCGGCGGAGCCGCCGCGGTGAAGAACTCGACCACGTGCGGCAGCGGCTTCTTCTCTTCCGTCGAGGCATTGAGCAACGTCGCCATTACGATGGGCGCGCCGCACAGATGCGTGACCTTGTGCCGGGCAATAGCGTCGTACATCGCCGGCGCGCGCACCTGGCGCAGGCACACATGCGTGCCAGCGACCACCGAGAGGGTCCAGGGGAAGCACCAGCCGTTGCAATGGAACATCGGCAGTGTCCAGAGATAGACGCAGTGCTTGCCCATGCTGCCGGTAAGCACATTGCCGATCGCGAGCAGATAGGCGCCGCGGTGGTGATAGACCACGCCCTTGGGATCGCCGGTGGTGCCCGAAGTATAGTTGAGCGAGATTGCGTCCCATTCGTCCTCCGGCATTTTCCAGGGAAAGTCGGGATCGCCGGCGGCGATGAAATCCTCATATTCGATCGAGCCCACCCTCTCGCCGACCCCGGTGAACTCGAGATCGTCGTAATCGATGACTAGCGGCGTCACCTTGGCGAGCGTGAGCGCCTGTTTCGCGAGCTTTGAGAACTCGCGGTCGACGAGCAGCACCTTGGCGTCGGCGTGGTCGAGCTGAAAGCCGACGATCGCGGCGTCGAGCCGCGTGTTGATGGTGTTGAGGACCGCGCCGGCCATCGGCACGCCGTAGTGGCATTCGAGCATTGCCGGCGTGTTCGCGAGGAGCGCCGAGACTGTATCCCCGCGCTTGATCTCGCGCTTCGCCAGCACAGATGCCAGCCGGCGCGCGCGCGCGTAGAACTCGGCGTAGCTTCGGCGCAAGGCGCCGTGAATGATGGCGGTGTGGTCGGGGAAGACGGCGGCCGAGCGCTCGAGGAACGAGAGCGGGGTGAGCGGCTGGAAATTCGCCGGGTTGCGGTCGAGATCGATGTCGTAAGGCGTCAGCGTCACGGCGTAATCATTCGTTTGCTCATCGTATCATTTCAATGGGACCGCCTCCTTGTCAAATCGACTGGCGCTGCCCAGGGCGCTAGCATTTTGCCACGGCGCGCGGGCGCGACCGACGCGACTTGCAAACGCCGCGCGTGCGCTCACAATGGCTGGCTGCGCGGGACAAGACGAGAGACCAGAACGGATCGAAAAGGGAGCAGCGTCATGGATGCGCGAGCGAGCCGCTATCACGAGGTGTATGCGCGCTGGCAGCGCGACCCCTACGGCTTCTGGAGCGAAGCGGCGGCCGACATCGACTGGATCGAGCCGCCCAAGCAGGTGTTCGATCCCAAGGCCGGCGTATACGGGCGCTGGTTCACCGGCGGCGTGTGCAACACCTGTTGGAACGCGGTAGACCGCCACGTCCTCGCCGGGCGTGGCGAGCAGGCTGCGATCATCTACGATTCTCCACTCGCTGGGCAAAAACGCGCGATCACCTATCACCGCCTGCAGGTTGAGACGCAGGTGCTCGCCGCAATCCTGCGGAATTTCGGCGTCGCCAAAGGTGATCGCGTTATTCTCTATATGCCGATGGTGCCAGAGGCGGTGATCGGCATGCTCGCGTGCGCGCGCATTGGCGCGGTGCACTCGGTGGTATTCGGAGGATTCGCGGCGAAAGAGCTCGCGACACGAATCGACGATGCCAAGCCGAAAGTGATTCTCTCCGCGAGCTGCGGGCTCGAGCCGGGGCGCGTCGTGAAATATAAGCCGCTGCTCGACGAGGCGATCCGGCTCGCGGGACACAAGCCCGAGTCCTGTCTCATCCTTCAGCGCCCGCAGGAGGAGGCTACTCTCCTCGCCCATCGCGACCACGACTGGGCCGAGCTGCGCGACGAGGCGATCGTGTTCGCGCGCTCGGTCTACGATTGCGTGCCGGTTGAGGCGACCGATCCGCTCTACATCCTCTATACTTCGGGAACGACCGGAATACCCAAAGGGGTCGTGCGCGACAATGGCGGCCACATGGTCGCGCTGAAATGGTCAATGCAGAACTTCTACGGCGTCAAGCCCGGCGAGGTCTACTGGGCCGCGTCCGACGTCGGCTGGGTGGTCGGCCACAGCTACATCGTCTATGCGCCGCTGCTACATGGCTGCACCTCGATCCTTTATGAAGGCAAGCCGGTGGGCACGCCCGATGCTGGCGCGTTCTGGCGGGTGATCGCCGAGCACGGCTGCGTCGCATTGTTCACGGCGCCGACCGCCTTCCGCGCCATCAAGAAAGAGGATCCGCAGGGCAAGCTGCTCGCACAGCACGATCTCGGCAAGTTTCGCACTTTGTTTCTCGCCGGGGAGCGCGCCGATCCCGACACGGTGCAGTGGGCGGAAAGCCTGCTCAAGGTGCCGGTGATCGATCACTGGTGGCAGACCGAGACCGGGTGGGCGATCGCGGGAAATCCGGTTGGCCTAGGGCAATTGCCGGTAAAGTACGGCTCCGCGTCGGTGGCGATGCCCGGATACCACGTCGATATCGTGGACGACACGTGCAAGCCGATTCAAGCGAACAAGGTCGGCTCGATCGTCATCAAGCTGCCGCTGCCGCCGGGCTGCCTGCCGACGCTCTGGCAGCAGGACGAGCGGTTCAAAGAGAGCTATCTCGCGGAATTTCCCGGGTACTACAAGACGGCGGATGCCGGCTTCAAGGACGAAGACGGCTACATTCATGTCATGAGCCGCACCGACGACATCATCAACGTCGCCGGCCACCGGCTCTCGACCGGTGCAATGGAGGAGGTGCTCTCCGCGCACAAGGATGTCGCCGAGTGTGCCGTGATCGGTGTCGCCGATCCCCTCAAGGGCGAGGTCCCCTGCGGCTTCATCGTGCTCAAGGCGGGCGTCGAGCGGCCCTTGGCAGAGATCGAGCAGGAATGCGTCGGACTCGTGCGCGAGAAAATCGGTCCAGTTGCGGCCTTCAAGCTCGCGATTGCGGTCGCGCGGCTGCCGAAGACGCGCTCGGGAAAAATCCTGCGCGGCACTATGAAGAAGATTGCGGACGGCGAGCCTTGGGCTATGCCGGCGACGATCGATGATCCCGCGATCCTGGAGGAGATCGGCGCGGCGTTGGGGCGAAAGGGTTTGCGCACTAACGCAGCAAAACAAAATGACCTGCGCCGGTGACTTGCGCATTCGCGCGATGCGGCCCGAAGAGATTGCCATCGCGGTGGATTGGGCCGCGGGCGAAGGCTGGAATCCCGGGCTGAGCGACGCCGCGTGCTTCAACAAGGTCGACCCCGACGGGTTTCTCATCGGCGAGCTCGACGGCGCGCCAGCCGCGGCCATTTCCTGCCTCAATTATGATAGCGCCTTCGCGTTCCTCGGGTTCTATATCGTGCGGCGCGACCTGCGCGGCCGCGGCTATGGGCTGCGTATCTGGAATGAGGCGATCGCGCATGCCGGCGGGCGCACCATCGGGCTCGACGGCGTGGTGGCGCAACAACAAAACTACCGCAAATCGGGGTTCCGGCTCGCCTATGCCAGCATCCGCTACCGCGGCACCATTGCTCGCATCTCGGCGCCGCTGGCCGGGGTCGTGCCGTTGGCGAAGGTGCCGTTTGCAACGGTGGAGGCGGACGACGCGCGAGTTTTTCCAGGGCCGCGCAGCGCGTTCCTGCGCGCGTGGATCAGCGCGCCCGGGCATATAGGGCGCGCGCTGGTGCGCGATGGCAGGCTCGCCGCCTGGGGCGTGATCCGGCCGTGCCGGCGCGGCCACAAAATCGGCCCGCTCGTCGCCGACGAGCGCGCCGCGGCCGAGGGCGTGCTCGCGGCCTTGGTCGCGGCCGCAGGCGCGGGCGACATCTTCCTCGATGTGCCGAGCGTCAACCCCGAGGCGGTCGCGCTCGCGCATGGGCACGATCTTGCGCCCGTATTCGAGACCGCGCGGATGTACACCGGAGCGATCCGTCCGCTCGCCCTCGAACGGGTGTTTGGCGTCACCACGTTCGAGCTCGGATGATGCGCGATGATCACTCGCCGCTGATATTGAGTGCCTTGATAATCGGTCCGAACTGCTCGGCATCGGCCCGAGCCGTGCCGGCAAGTTGATCCGGCGTCGAACCGATCAGCGCGGTTCCGAGCGGCTCGAACTTCATCCTGACCGCGGGTTCCATGAGGGCTGTCATCGTGTCGGCTTGTATTTTTTTGATGATCTCGGGCGGAGTTTTTGCGGGCAAGTAGAAGGCGTACCACGACGCGACGTCGAAGCCGCGCACGTCGGATTCCGCGAAAGTTGGCAACTCGTGCACCGCCGGGAACCGCTCGGCGGTGGTCACGGCGAGCGCGCGCACTTGGCCCGCTCTTACCGGCTGCAGGAGGGAGGCCAAGGCGTTGAACATCGCATCCACGCGGCCGGCGATCAGGTCGTTCATGGCCCCCGCCGCCACACCCCGATAGGGGACATGCGTCATCTCGATGCCCGCCGCGCGCTTGAGCAGCTCTCCGGCGAGATGAGGTAACGTGCCGATGCCGGTCGAGGCGAAGGTGACTTTGCCCGGATTGGCTCGGGCATGGCTGACGAACTCTTGCAGGGATTTCACCGGCGAGGAGGCGGGCACAACCAAGAGGTAGGGGAATTTGCCGATCAAAGTTACCGGAGCGAAATCGGCTGCTTTGTGATTTATCGAGGAGAACAGCAGTTGGTTCAGCTCAGGAGCGCGCGCGGCCAATAGGATCGTGTAGCCGTCGGGCGCCGCATGCGCGACCGCATCATAGGCAAGCGTTCCCGAAGCGCCGCTTCTGTTTTCGACAATGACTTGCTGGCCCCAAATCTCCGACAGCCGATTGGCAAGGATGCGAGCGACCGCATCTGCGCCGCCACCGGCCGGTAATCCGACGACCACTCGTACGACGCGGTTCGGCCAGCTTTGCGCCTCTGCAAAGTCGGCCGCGGCGGGAATCACGGCAGCGGTCACCGCCAGCTGCAGGAATCGGCGCCGCGGAAGTTCCATGTCGTTTCTCGCTGAAAACGGCGGCGATGAACCCGCGCGCCGCCGCAGTGCAGTCAAGGCGCTTTACTCTTCGGAAGCGCTTTGCGCTTGAGGTTTCTTCGCATCGGGCTGCGGCTCTGGGGCAGGCTTGGTGGCCGGCGCAGGCGTATGAACACCGGCCCCCTCCACATGGGCCCTGCGTGCAGAGTACGGAACCACGGGCTGCTGCGGCGTGTTCGCCCATGCGGGAACAACACCTTCGACTCTGTCGCTGCCGGAACAAGCCGACAGGATTGCTGCGAAAATGAACAGTGCAACGATACGCATCATGATGCTGTCCCCGGAATGAGATGCGCGACCAATGCGGACAAAATTAGACGGGCTCGGTGTGGCTTCAGCCGGTGCCGATTGCGCTTCAGCAAAGTTCCGCACCGTTCGAGAACGTTGCTAACGCTTCCTGATCCAGATCCGATGTTTGAGGAGCAGCGCCCGTTGTGGCCTTCGTCTTTTTCGTGCTCGGAATGTCTTCATATTTGACGCCGGCGAGGTGGTTCCTGGCGGCGTCTGCCGCATGCATCGCGCCGTCGGCCAATTGGCCGCCGGCCACTGCCAAGGAAACCGCCAGGGCGAGGTCGCAGCGAGCAACACGCGCTTGGGAAATGCTTTCATGTCTGCACTCGCGTATTTGGCTGCATTATTGGAGCTTTCATGGCACGGTCAAGGATGCAGCGCCGTCTTGACCGATGCGGTCGGGCCCCTTCATCTCACCGCGCGTGAATGATGGAAACGGTTCCGATCAACCTTGGCCGCCCAAGATGAGGTGAACGATGATCAGCGAATCCCAGCAAGGCCGACGCGATCCTATAAACCTGGATCGTTCGGATCAGCCTCGGATCGACCGGCTCGCCGCGGTGTGGAACGACACCATCTGCCTGCTCGGACGCATCCTGATCGGTGGCATCTTCGTTCAGAGCGGCTTCCAGAAACTCATGGGGCTCGACGCGTTCGCGGCGAGCTTGGCAAGGAATGGCATACCCGCTGCTATCGCGCCGGTGCTCGCGCCGATCGGTGCCGGCGTGGAGTTCGTCGGCGGCCTTGCCGTCGTGTTCGGGCTGATGACGCGCTATGCCGCGGTGCTGATGATCGTCTTCGTCATTGTCGCGACGCTGATCTCGCATCGGTTCTGGGCGCTGGAGGGTGCCGAGCGCCGGGCCCAGACCGTCCAGTTCGCCAAGAATGTGGCGATCATCGGCGGCTTCTTGTTCGACTTCGTCACCGACGGCGGTCGCTTGAGCCTGGATCGCTGGCGGCGCCGTGTCGAGTAGATCACGCGAGATGCGCTACTCGTTCTTGCCGCCGAGCTGCTTGAGCTTGGCGAACACCGCATCCACATCGAGTTCGTCGCCCGGCTTTTTCTCCTCGGGCTCGGGCTCGCGGCGAACGGTGGTCTCCGAGGCGGGCAAGAGGGTCGCGCCCTGCGTCTCGGCCTCGATCGGCTTCTCCTTGGCGGCGCGCTGAACCTCGAGGTCGAGGTCAATCTGCGAGCACAGCCCAAGCGTGACCGGATCCATCGGCTGCAGGTTCGAGGCGTTCCAATGGGTGCGCTCGCGGATCGCCTGAATAGTGGACTTCGTGGTGCCGACAAGCCGCATGATCTGGCTGTCCTTGACCTCGGGATGGTTGCGCACCAGCCAGAGGATGGCGTTCGGGCGGTCCTGGCGACGCGATACCGGTGTATAGCGCGGGCCCTTCTTTCTCTTCGCCTCTGGCAACCGGACTTTGGCGTCGAGCAGCTTGAGCCGATAGTTCGGATCGGCGACGCCTTTCTCGATCTCTTCGCGGGTGAGCTGGCCGGTGAGGACGGGATCGAGGCCCTTGATGCCTTGCGCCGCGTCGCCGTCGGCGATTGCCTTCACCTCGAGCGGATGAAGTTTGCAAAAATCGGCGACCTGATCGAACGAGAGCGCGGTGTTCTCGACCAGCCAGACGGCGGTTGCTTTCGGCATCAGCGGCGTGGCGGTCATGGCTAAATCTCCTCTGTGCTCCGCCCGCCCTCGCGGGCGAAGCTTGGTGTCATCGACGATGACGGAAGTAGGGGGGAATATAGGCATTCCCCCGGCGTGGGCGCAATGGGGGCGCTGAATGTGGAGCTTCGCCTTTTGGGCGCCTTGGAACGATCGCGCCCGCGAGCGTCGCGCCTTATCCCAGCGTCGGATCGAGCACGATCTTACCGACGGCCTCGCCCGATTCCACCAGCCTGTGCGCCGCGGCGGCGCGCGACAGCGGCAGAACCCGCTCGATCTGGGCCTTGATCTTGCCTTCGGCGGCTGCGGCAAAGCATTTCGGCAGGTCGGATGCCTGATAGCCGGGCCGCCCCTTGATGGTGATGCGCTTATGGTAAAGGTGGGCGAAATCGATGCTGACATTGGGGCCGGCATGCGCGCCGGCGGTGACCAGCCGCCCGCCGGAACCGATCGCGTGGAAGGCCCTCGGAAGCACCTTCGGATTGGCGATATTGTCGTAGAGCACGTCGACGCCGCTGCCGCCCGTGAGCCGCATCACCTCGGCCTCCAAGTCCGCGGCGTTATAGTTGACGCCGTGATCGGCGCCCAACGCGAGACCCGTCTTGACGCGCTCGTCGGAACCCGCGGCTGCAATCACGTTCGCGCCGATCACGTTTTTGGCGATCTGGATGCCAATCGAGCCGAGATTTCCGCCTGCGCCCATGATCAGCACGGTCTCGCCGCGTTTGAGCTCGGCGACGTTCACGAGCAGGTTCCAGGCGGTTGGCACATGACGCATGATCACGGCGGCCGCATGGAAATCGAGTCCATCGGGCAGTTCGACCGCGGCGCAGGCTGGCACCGCCACCATCTCGGCAAAGCCGCCCGGCCGCTTGATGCCCATCATGCCGGTCGGCCCGGCATAGTTGCCGCCATCCTCGGGACAAATCTCGAGCGGCATGACGCCTGCGGCGGCAACCCGCATCCCTGTTCGCCAACGCGTAACGCCTGCTCCGAGCGCATCGATAGCGCCGGCACAATCGACGCCCGGGATCAGCGGAAGGATGGCTCCGCGTGCGCGCTCGCTGCCCGCTCGCAAACTCACGTCGAGCACGCGATTGACGGTGGCGGCGTGAACGCGGATGCGGATCTCGCCAGCGCGCGGCTCGGGATCCGGCACGGTCTCATATTCAAGCACGTCCGGCGGCCCAAAGCGGCGCATGACGATTGCTTTCATGCGAGCCCTTCGTTTGTCACAAGCTCGGCTCATCTTAGCAAGCTCCGCAACAAAGATCATTTGCGAGACACATGGATCGCCATCATGCTGACGAGGCGCGCACCGCCGGCGCGTACCGCGCGCAAGCTAAAGTGCACGGCGCATCGAAACAGGATCCGCCCCCGTCCTTCGAGACGGGCGCTTACGCGCCCTCCTCAAGACCGGGGCGGAGTAAGGGAGCGCTCTATGGATGCAAACGACAAATACGCCTGCGCCGAGCTGATCCAGGCCTGGGGCCTTTATCGCGATCAGGGAAAGTGGCCGCAACTGCTCGCAACCTTCGTGCCGGAGGGCGAGATTGCGGTCTCCTGGTTCAGCGGCAGCTTTCGCGAGTTTGTCGCCCACTGCCGGCAAAGCTTCGAGGCCGGACAGCGTTCCAAGCATCAGATTTTTCCCTCCTGCGTGCGCATTGCGGGCGATCGCGCGCTCGCCGAGACCAGCATCGTTATCCTGGTGCGCCAGACGATCAGCGGCATATTGGCCGACCTGACGTCCTACGCCCGCTTCCTCGATCGGCTTGAGCGAAGAGACGGCCGCTGGGCGATTGTGGAGCGCGCCGCCGTGTACGAGCGCGACCGGCTCGATCTCGTCACGCCGTCGGAGACCTTGCACAAGCTGTTCGCGGAGAGTGAGCTTTCGGCCTACCCCGAGCCTTACCGCTACATGGCCGCTCGCCTCAAAGCCGCCGGTCGCGCGCTGGCGCCGGTCGTCCATTACGACGCCGCGCCGCACACCGCGCAATTGCGCGCCCGCTACGAGGCGTGGCTGGGCGGCGAGTAGCGCAACAGCGAAGCGCGCATGCCCTCGCTTGACAGACGCGGGCCATAGCCTCATGTCGAGTGCGGCGCGTCCGACCGAGGTCCGAATGACGGGAGCCCCCGACCACAAGCCTCCGCTGACGGTGCTGCTGTGCTCGCCGCGCGGCTTTTGCGCCGGAGTCGTGCGGGCCATCGACACGGTCGAGAAGGCGCTCGCCCGCTACGGCGCGCCGGTCTATGTACGCCACGAGATCGTGCACAATCGGTATGTCGTCGAGAGTCTCAAGGCCAAGGGCGCCATATTCGTAGAGGAGCTCGATGAGATTCCGGACACCGATGCGCCGGTCATTTTTTCGGCTCACGGCGTGCCAAAGTCGATTCCCGCAGAGGCGCAAAAACGTAATCTGTTTGCGCTGGACGCAACCTGCCCCCTCGTTACCAAAGTGCATCGCGAGGCCGAAATCCACCACAAGCGCGGCCGCGAGATCGTGCTGATCGGCCATGCCGATCATCCCGAGGTGGTCGGAACGGTCGGGCAGCTTCCCGCGGGCGCGATCACGCTGGTCCAGTCCGTCGAGGAGGTCGCGCGTTTTCTGCCGCGCGACCCCGGCCGACTCGCTTATGTCACGCAAACCACACTGTCCGTCGATGACACCGCCGATATCGTTGCAGCGCTCAAGGCGCGCTTTCCGCATATTCACGGGCCACACAAGGAAGACATTTGCTACGCGACCACGAACCGCCAGGCAGTGGTCAAGAAAGTGGCGCCGATGGTCGAGGTCATGCTCGTGGTAGGCTCGCCCAATTCGTCCAATACCCAGCGCCTCAAGGAAGTCGCCGAGCGCGCCGGCTGCCCGCGCGCGGCGCTGGTGCAGCGTGCGAGAGACATCGATTGGTCGCTGTTCGGTCCGATTGCAAGCCTCGGCGTTACGGCTGGCGCCTCGGCCCCGGAGGTTTTGGTCGAGGAGGTCATCGGCGCGTTCGCCGAGCGCTATGCCGTGAAGGTGGAGACCATCACCACCGCTGACGAAGACATGTTCTTCCCGCTGCCGCGGGTCTTGCGCGGACCCGAGGCGGCGGAATGAGTTCGCGAGCGGCAGAGCTCATCGCCGTCGTCATGGCCGGGCTCGTCCCGGCCATCCACGTTTTTGTCGCCACCACAAACAAAGACGTGGATGCCTGGTAGAAGGCCCGGGCATGACGACGAGAAGTTACCGAAACCTTGCCGAAAACTGCTTTAGGAATCGGCTGCGCGCATGAGGGATGAACGTGGCCGTTTACACCGATGTGGTGGCGGAGGAGCTTGGGGCGTTTCTCGCCGATTACGACGTCGGGGAGCTGCTCGCCTATAAGGGCATCGCGGAAGGTGTGGAGAACTCGAACTTCCTCGTCCACACCAGCCGCGGCTATTTCATCCTCACCCTCTACGAACGGCGCGTGGCGGCCGAGGACTTGCCGTTTTTTCTCGGACTGATGGAGCATCTGCACGCGCGTGGCATCAGCTGCCCGCAGCCGGTCAAGAACAAGCGCGGCGAGGTGCTGGGTCGGATCGCCGACCGGCCGGCGGCGATGGTGACCTTCCTGGATGGCATGTGGATTCGGCGGCCTTCACCGGTCCACTGCGGCGCGCTTGGCGAGGCGCTGGCGCGACTGCATCTCGCCGGGCTCGATTTCAAGCACAGCCGCCTCAACGCGCTGTCGGTCAACGGGTGGCGGCCGCTCTACGAGAACTGCCGCCAGCGGGCGAACGAGGTGCGGCCCGACTTGAAGCATTTTCTCGCCGCCGAGCTTTCACATCTCGAAAACGCGTGGCCGTCAAAATTACCTCAGGGCATCATTCACGCGGACCTGTTTCCGGACAACGTGTTCTTCCTCGGCAACAAGCTTTCCGGATTGATCGACTTCTATTTTGCCTGCACGGACGCGCTCGCCTATGACGTCGCGATTTGTCTCAACGCCTGGTGCTTCGAGAGCGATCATTCCTATAACGTCACCAAGGGTAGGAGCCTGCTGCAGGCCTATGCGCAGGTGCGCTCGCTCTCCTACGAAGAGCGCCACGCACTGCCGCTGCTCGCCCGCGGCGCGGCTCTGCGCTTTCTGCTGACGCGGCTGGTCGACTGGTTCGACGTACCGCCCGGCGCGCTCGTGCGGCCGAAGGATCCGCTCGAATATTTCCGTAAACTGCGCTTCCACCAGGCGGTCAGGAACGTGCGCGATTATGGAATCGAGGGATGAGCGAGCCGCATGTGGTCATCCATACCGATGGCGCTTGCTCCGGCAATCCGGGGCCGGGCGGATGGGGGGCCATCCTCGCCTTTGGCGATCAAGAGAAGGAGCTGAAGGGCGGCGAGGCTCACACCACTAACAACCGCATGGAACTGATGGCCGCAATCGCGGCGCTGGAAGCACTCAAGCGCCCCTGTCTCGTGGACATTCACACCGACAGCCAGTACTTGCGCAACGGCATTCTCACGTGGATCAACCAGTGGAAGGGCAACGGCTGGCGCACCGCAGACCGCAAGCCGGTCAAGAACATCGATCTTTGGCAACGGCTCGACGCGCTGCTGGCACGCCATCGTGTGCGCTGGCATTGGGTGCGCGGGCACGCCGGCCATGTTCTCAACGAACGCGCCGACCACTTGGCCCGCCAGGGCCTCGAGGACGCGCGGTTGCCGGGCGGCAAGAGACGTCCGTCGTAGCTTACCGGCGGCTCTGCATTCCCGAGATTCGAGTTAAAGCTGCTTTACCATGGCGTCACCGCCCGAGACCTCGACCTTGCCCGGCGCCTCCTCAATGTTGAGCTTCCTCACCACGCCGTCCTCGACCAGCATGGCGTAGCGCTTCGAGCGCGTGCCCAGCCCGTTGCCCGAACCGTCGAAGGTCAGGTCGACCGCCTTGGCAAACTCGCCGTTGCCGTCGGCCAAAAAGTCGATCTTGTCGGCGGCGGTCGCCTTCTTCCAGGCGTCCATGACGAACACGTCATTCACTGCGGTGACGGCAATGGTGTTGACCCCCTTGGCCCTTAGGGCGTCGGCGTTCTGCATGATCGAGGGAACATGCATCTTGTGACAGGTGCCGGTGAAGGCGCCGGGCACTGCGAACAGCGCGACTTTCTTGCCCTTGAAGATTTCGTCGGTGGTCTTCCACGCCGGCCCCTCCGACGTCATCACGCGAAACTTCGCCTGGGGCAGTCGATCTCCGACCTTAATGGGCATGATTGTTATCCTCTCGCTTTGACACGTGAATGCTGGTTTTGAATCCCCCGCATCGCTCGGAGGCGAGGCGCCGCCAACTTAGCGCGCCCCGCGAATTAGTCGAGACGGGCTTTGACCTCGATTGCGTGATCTCCTGCGACGGCGGTGAGCGCGATGCGAGCGCCCTCGTATGTCGCTCCCGGCGGTGCGCCGTCGAGCTCGAAGGCGAAACGTTGTAACCCGGCCGGCGCGCCCTCGACCGCCATCGGCACCGGTAGTGCCCAATCCGGTGTTGGGCCCTCGGCGAACAAATCGACTTGGGCTGTGGGCGGCGCCGCGACATCGACGATGACGCGGGGTCGAGGGCCAGCCTGTTCACGCCGAACCGATTTAACGGCGAGGGATGAGTCCTCCCCCAGGGAGGCCTTTTTCGGAACCCGTGCTTCGGCCGCGGCCAGCGCGGCGTCGTGCGAGGAGGGGCCGCCCATGAGTACCAGCTCCACCTGTCCTTCCGCCGGCACGCACAACGTCTCGCATACCGCATAGTCGAGTTTGAGACGGAGCTTGACCGGCTTTGCCCTGTTCTGCGGCACGATCGCCAGCGGCAGGATGAGGTCGCCGGTATATCCGATCGCGACCAGCCCTTGCTCGGAGATGCGCTGCGGTGCAGGCCAGCGCACCTCGACGGACTTGGCGTTCTGCGATCCCGCGAAATCGAAACGCGGCGGAACGCCGGCGTCGCCGGGATAGCGCCAATACGTGTGCCAGCCGTTCTTCAGCCGGATGGCGATGCCGGCGCGGATCGCGGCTTGTTCCGGCGCGGGCGACGAGCCCGCGATGAGGCGCACTGCGCTGCGGGTGTCGCCGTCCCAGGGCGAGGCATCGTCGGTGGCGCTCGCGCTGCTTGCGGCGATCAGGCTCATCGCCCAGATGCCGAGAAGCGCGGCGCTCCGCCGCAGCCGATCGAAGATCATGGTCGCTTGATTTTCGGGGTGAAACTTCTCACGTGCCACTGAATTCATCGTGAGCCGGCGCGTGATCGGAACCGGATGGTGGAACATACACGAAAAAGACATAGATCTTACAGTGCGTCCGCTCGAATCGTGGCACAAAGGATGCATGAGATTGCGGGGCGCCGCGTTTGCAATTGGCGCCCAATCAGGTAGCATTTCCACATGAAGTTTCCTCGCAAGACAAGCATGCAAGACGAGGATGAGGCGCCGTCCGGCGCCGAATCCGAGCCGCCGCGGCCCGAGGCGATGACACCGGAGAAAGCGGCGAGGTCCAAGCCGCACGCGCGCAAGGCTGCCAAGCGCGGCTATCTCGACGGGCAGATGCTGATCGCGATGCCGACCATGGGTGATGACCGGTTCGCCCGCAGTGTGATCTACGTTTGCGCGCACTCCACCGAGGGCGCCATGGGCATCATCGTCAACCAGCCGGCGGCGCACATCAGCTTTGCCGACCTCCTGGTGCAGCTCGAGGTTGTCCCTGCGGCGGAGCTGATCAAGCTGCCACGGCGCGCCGGCGGCGTGAAGGTGCTCAAGGGCGGTCCGGTCGACACCCAACGCGGTTTCGTCCTGCATTCGAGCGACTTCTTCATCGAGAACTCGACGCTGCCCATCGACGAAGGCATCTGCCTGACCGCAACGCTCGACATCCTCAAGGCGATTGCGCGCGGAGCGGGGCCGCAAAGCGCCATTCTCGCGCTCGGCTATGCCGGATGGGCGCCGGGCCAACTCGAGAACGAGATTCAGCATAACGGCTGGCTGCATTGCGCTGCCGATGCCGAGCTGATTTTCGGTCAGGACATCGGCGGCAAATACGAAAAGGCGCTGAGGAAGATTGGCATCGATCTCGGCATGCTCTCGAGCGAAGCTGGGCACGCGTAGCGCAGCCACGTCAAGTCAACTATTTCGACGACCCGTTCGGTTGTTCATTCGTCGAGCAGCGATGGCGGCGAGAGCCGCAGTCCACAGGCGCAGGCAACAGGAGCACGGAATCCGGACTTGCGGGCTTGCTCGCGCCCCGGAGACCATCCAATCGTTTTGAAAGCTGCTACTGAACGGTCTGCGTGCGCAGCGCGAGATCGCTCTCGTTTCTCGCGCCCTCGTCCTCCAAAAGCGCCTTAGCGTCGTCCGCGCTCATCGGCTCGCCGAAGTGGAGGCCCTGCGCGTACTCGCAACCGAGCTGATAGAGCTCGACCGCATCAGAATCCGTATCTGCGCCCTCGGCCACCACCTCCATGCCGAGGTCGTGCGCGAGCGAGATGATCGAGCGCAGGATCACCGGACGTGATCCCTTGCCGTTAATGCGCACGAACGACGGATCGATCTTGATGAGATCGAACGGAAACCGTTGCAGATAGGCGAGCGAGGCGTGACCGCTGCCGAAGTCATCGAGCGCCAGCCCGGCGCCAAGATCGCGGATCCGCTGCAGCATCTGCGCCGAGTGCTCGGGATTCTCCATTACCAGCGATTCCGTGAGCTCCAGTTTGAGCGTGCCGCGCGCAAGGCCCGCCCGCGCGATCACCGTGCGCACATCGTGGATCAGGTCCTGCCGCAGCAGTTGACGTGATGAGACGTTGACCGTGGCGAACAGCGGGTCGCGCCGGCGCACGACGCGTTGCCAGCTGCTCAGCTGCCGCGCCGCGCGCTCGAGCACGAACATGCCGAGATCGACGATGAGGCCAACCTCCTCGGCCATGGCGATGAACTCCGCGGGCGAGGCGTCGCCTGCTTTGGGATGCCTCCACCGCGGCATCGCCTCGAAGCCCGCAATCGAACGGTCCTCGAGGCGAACGACCGGCTGGTATAGGATGGCGATTTCCTCGCGCTCGAGCGCCCGCCGCAGCTCGGATTCGAGTGTGACGCGATCGCTCTGGCGCGCCCGCATCGAGGTTTTGAACACTTCGATGCGGTCGCCCCCAATGCGCTTGGCGTGATACATCGCAAGCTCCGCATCCTTGAGGACCTCCTCGGTGCGGCGCGGCTCACTGTCGTAGAGTGCGACCCCGATCGAAGCGGTGAGAAACAGCTCTCGGTCGTTGAATGTGATAGGGGCGCGCAGTCCTTTGCGTAGCGTCTCGGCGAAGCCGATGACGCGCTCGGTTTCGCGTTCCGACAGCAGAATGATTGCGAACTGATCGCCTGCCAGCCGAGCGAGCGTGTCCTGCGGTTTGATCAGCCGGCCAAGCCGCCGTGCCAACGTCAGCAGGATCGAATCGCCCACCGCAACGCCGAGCGAATCGTTGACCTGCTTGAATCGGTCGAGATCGATCACCATTACGGTCGGCTTGATGGCGGGATTGGCTTTGGCGAATGCGAGTACGCCCTCCAGTCGGTCGAGAAACAGCTCACGGTTGGGCAGCCCGGTCAAATTATCGTGCACCGCGTCGTGGAGGAGCCGCTCCTCTGCATTCTTGAACTCGGTCACGTCGGTAAGCGTGCCGACGAGCCGCACCACCTCGCCGTCCGAGCCCACCACCGGCCGCGCCTTCAGCGTGAACCACAGATAATGGCCGTCCGGCGTGCGCAGGCGGAAGTCTTGGCTCAACCGCCCGCGGCGTTGCTCGAGAACGCTGTCGAGCACGGCACGGAAACGGTCGCGATCAAGCGGGTGCAGCACATCCAACCAACGTGCCGCCGGGCCCTCGAGCGAGCCGCGCTTGAGCCCGAGCAGCGTCTCGGTCTCCGGGCTGGTGAAGACCTTATCGGCGGAGACGTCCCAGTCCCAAATCATGTCCCCGGCGCCGGTGAGCGCGAGCGCGCGACGCTCGACGTCGGAGACGATGCCGCTGGTCACGCCGCCGGCGAAGGCGTGCTGCATCACGGTAAACCCGATCAGCATCACGATCAGGACCAGCCCACCGAGCAGGGCCGGGCCGACGATGTCGTTGGTGATGACGGCGCTGACCGTGAGCGCCGCCGTGATCACCCATAGCACGAGCAACAGCCATGTCGGGATCAAGAGGACGGCGCGGTCGAAACCATGGAACGAGAGATAGACGACCAACGCGAAGCCGAGCAAAGCGACAACAAACAGTGACACGCGCGCGATACCCGAGGCGATTGGCGGCTCGTAGAGGGCAAGCGCAACGAGCGCCGCAAGAAACGCGAGCCAGGCCAAAGTGATGTGGGCGTAGCGCACGTGCCAGCGATTGAGGTTGAGATAGGCGAACAGGAATACGATCAGTGTCGCGGCCAGGATCGCCTCGCCCGATGCGCGCCAGATTTGCTCGGAATCCGGCGAGAGCGCGAACACCTTGCCCCAAAAGCCGAAGTCGATGCCGATATAGACGAGCACCGCCCAGCCGAGCGCGGCGGCAGCGGGGAACATCATGCTGCCCTTGACTACGAACAGAATGGTCAGGAACAGCGCCAGCAGTCCGGCGATTCCGATGACGATGCCGTGGTAGAGCGTGATGCTGTTGACCTTGTCCTTATAGGCTTCAGGCTGCCACAGATAGAGCTGGTTGAGCTGGTCGGTGCGCAGCTCAAGCACATAGGTCATCACGCTGCCGGGATCGAGCGTGATGCGGAAGATGTCTGCGGTGGCGCTGTCTTGGCGCTCGGGACGCTCCCCGCTCGACGTGATGCTGGCAACGCGGGAGCGGCCGAGATCGGGCCAAAACACGCCCGAGCCGACCATGCGGTAATGCGGCACGACAATCAGCCGCTCGATCTGTTCGTCGCCGGAATTGGCGAGGGCGAATACGGCCCAATTGGTATTTCCCTCGCGCGCACGCACGTCCATTCGGCGGATGATTCCGTCGGGTCCGGGAGCGGCGGAGACAAGCAGGCGGTCGGCCTCGGTGCGATAACGCTCGGCAGAATCGGTGAGATCGATCGCCTGCGCATCGGTGCGCACATTGATCGCCTCCACCGCGCGTGCGGAAGAGGCGCCAAGGGCAAACACGGCCAGCATGGCCGTGACGCAGGCGCGGACGAAATGCAACCGACGTCCTCCCAGCTCCACCCCTGTCGATCCCCTCGCCGGGCTTTCGCCGGACTGACGCAATGCCCAAGGCAAGGGAGCTTTACGTCGATTTACGTCGATTTCGCGGCCCGCGAGGCTCGCGAAAGGGGTGCGAAAGCGCTTGCGCGCGCTCGCCCCCTCAAGAACGAAAAAGCAATGATTTCAGGCAGTTGCGAATGTCAGGACGATCTTGCCAATATGCGCGCTCGTCTCCATGCGCGCGTGTGCGACAGACGCCTGGACGAACGGGAAGGTGCTGTCGATCAGCGGCCTGACCTTGCCCGCCGCGATCAGCGGCAGCACATGTGTCTCAACGGCCTTCGCGATCGCGCCCTTGTCCGCGACCGAGCGCGCGCGCAGCGTCGAGCCCGTGTGGGTAAGCCGCTTGAGCATGATGCGGCGGAAATCGACGCTCGCTTTGGAGCTGCTCCGAAAGGCGATTTGCACCACGCGCCCTTCGACGGCGGCGGCCTCGTAGTTGCGCTCGATGTAGTCACCACCGACAATGTCGAGAATGACGTCGGCGCCCCTGCCGTTGGTGGCGGCCTTGGCCGCGGCCACGAAATCTTCCGCCTTATAGTTAATGGCTAGGTCGGCGCCGAGGCGGCGGCAGGCGTCGCACTTTTCCGCCGAACCGGCGGTGGCGATCACCTGGGCGCCGAACGCTTTGCCGAGCTGGATGGCGGCAGTCCCGATGCCCGAGGAGCCGCCGTGGACGAGCAACGTCTCGCCTGCCTTTAACCGGCCGCGCTCGAAGGCGTTGTGCCACACGGTAAAGAAGGTCTCGGGGATGGCTGCAGCGGCGACCAGCGTGAGCCCTGCAGGGATCGGCAGCGCGTGACTTTCGTGCGCGGCGCAGTATTCGGCATAGCCGCCGCCCACTACCAGCGCCATGACGTTGTCACCGAGATTCCAGCGCGTCACGCCCGCACCGAGCGCAACCACTTCGCCTGCGATCTCGAGACCTGGGATATCGGTCGCGTCGGCGGGCGGCGGATAAAGGCCTTGGCGCTGCATCACGTCCGGCCGATTGACGCCCGCGGCCGTGACCTTCACCAGCACCTCGCGTTCGCCGGGGCGAGGGAGCGGGCGCTGCTCGGGGACGAGCATGTCCGTTCCACCGGGCGCGCGGATCGCGATCGCGGTCATCTGGGCGGGCAATGCGGGTATGGCAAAAGTCCTTGGCTGACGCGGCTTGCCGCGCTTTGCTTAATTGGGAGGCGCGGATGTGACAATGGCCGCCTCGGAGGCTATTTTCGCGGGGTTCTCGAGCGGAGGCGAGCGATGCCGGTAGTTGATGAAGACGACCGCCCGAAAAAAAAGGTCGTGCATGAGATCGGCCAAGATCTTGTGCTGCTCTCCGTTAAGGAGCTTGAGGAGCGCATCGCGGTCCTCAAGGAGGAGATCGGCCGTCTGCAAGCGGCAATCGCCAGCAAGCAGGGCTCACGCACCGTCGCGGACCAGTTCTTCAAGAAGTGAGCCGGCCCCGCGCGTTCGACTTGGCGCGGTGCGGCGATCTAGCGCCGGCTGGACCCCGCGCGACAGGCTGCGTTTGCGGGGCCGTAAATTGTTTAAAATCTTAAGACCTTGTTAAGCTTTCACGATCATTACTGGGGACGTCCATCTTCTGGACATTGAGTGGCTCCTGTCCACTCTGTTTGACGCCTCCCTGTTAGAACTTCGAGCCGCCGTTCGGCGGCTCTTTTTTCGTCGTCTCGTTTCGGACGAACGAGATCGCGTTTTCCCGATCTGTTCTCGCGCCGCGACGCGTAGCCGTCCGGCAACTATGCGTGAAGCTTTGTTCGGCCGGCGCTGGACAGGGATCGGCGCCTGCGCAATCATTCCGCTCTCGCCAGGGGCTGGCGCAAAAGCAAAAGCGTGTGCGTAGCGTGAGGCGTGGATGATGTCCGAGAAGTCGGTCAATCCGGCCGTTTCGTTCGGCGAAAGGCTCGCAGCTTCACAAGCCTTCGCCGACCTGTTCCGCGACGGCATGACGCTCGTTGAGCAGACGGCAGCGTATCTCGACGGCCCAGGCCGGCGGGAATCGAAAAAGCTTTCCGGCAGCGCGGCGCTCGCTTATGCGACCGAGAGCATGCGGCTTACGACGCGACTCATGCAGCTCGCGTCCTGGCTCCTGCTCCATCGCGCGGTCAAGGAGGGCGAGATGACGCTCGCCCAAGCCAACAAGGAGAAGGCCAAGGTGAAGCTCGTAGGTGCCGAGCACAATGACGAGCAGAACATCAAGCTTTTGCCGGAACGCTTGCGCGCGTTGATCGAGCGGTCCAAGGCGCTGCAAAGAGCGGTGAGCCGGCTCGATGCCACCATGCACGCAACTGCGAGCCGCGCCGATCGCGCCAATCCGGTCGAGCGCCAGATCGACCTGCTGAAAGCCGCGTTCGAGCAGGAGCGATAAACGCGCATTGGTGGATCGGAATCTTGGCAGGCCGACAGGCCCCCGTGAAACGCGGAACCGATGCTACTTTGTCAGCCGGCTTGCTATGAAAAAACCGCCCGCGGACGGAGGTTTTGACGGCGCCAAGTAGACGACGCGCTATTTCTTGAGCCCGATGCCGGCGAATTTCTTCTGGAACCGCGAGAGACGCCCGCCGCGATCTACTAGTTGCTGCTGACCGCCTGTCCAGGCCGGATGCGACTTCGGGTCGATGTCGAGGTGCATCGTGTCGCCCTCCTTGCCCCAGGTGCTGCGGGTTGCGAACTCGGTGCCGTCGGTCATCACGACCTTGATGGTGTGATAATCCGGATGCAGATCGGGCTTCATGGCAGTCATCCTGCGCGCGGTGCGCGTCTGTTGAACTCAGGGCATCGGAAGGCCGCGGCTCTATAGCTTAGCCGGACGGCGGAAACAAGCCGCAGCCCGAGCGGCCGGCGCCCGATTGCCAGTCGCTATCCGAGAAGGCATTGTCGCGCCGGCTTCGGCCACTGTCGTGGTTCCAAATGGCCGATGAAATGAACGTCGTCGAGCGAGATGCTGTACGCGCCGTCGGGCCGGCGGTCGACGAGCCGCAGCGCACCGCCGTGCCCGCCTCCGAGCACCAGCAAGGCCGCAGGCTCAAGCCGCTGCTGTCGCTTGTGCCCTATGTCGCGCGCTATCGCTGGCAAGCGATCGCGGCGATCATCGCGCTGGTGATCGCCGCGGTCACCACGCTGCTCGTGCCGATCGCGGTCCGGCGCATGATCGATTTCGGGTTCTCGCGCGAGAGCGCTAACCTCATCGACAGCTATTTCGCCGTCATGATCGCCATCGTGGCGGTGCTCGCGTTGGCAAGCGCCTCGCGATTCTATCTCGTCACCACGCTGGGCGAGCGCATCGTCGCCGACCTGCGGGAGGGGGTATTCGGGCATCTCGTTTCGCTCTCGCCCGCCTATTTCGATGAAGCCAAAAGTGGAGAACTTGTCTCCCGACTTGCCGCCGACACGACTCAAATCAAGGCCGCCGTCGGCGCCTCGGTTTCCATCGCGTTGCGCAACTCCGTGCTCTTCGTCGGTGCAGCTGCCATGATGGTCGTCACCAGTGCGCGGCTCTCCGCCTTCGTGCTCGCCGCCATACCCGTGATCGTGCTGCCGCTTTACGGCTTCGGCCGGGCCGTGCGCCGTCGCTCGCGGTGGGCGCAAGACACGCTTGCCGACGCCACCGCCTATGCCTCCGAGATGATCGGCGCGGTGCGCGTGCTGCAAGCCTTCACCAACGAGACGCTGGCCGGGAGCAGCTTCGGCGCCGCCGTCGAGCGCGCCTTCCGCGCCGCGCAGGATTCGATCAAGTCGCGGGCGATTCTCACCGCGATTGCGATCTTTCTCGTTTTCGCGAGCGTGGTCGTCGTGCTGTGGGTCGGCGCGCAGGACGTGCTGACGGGCCGCATGAGCGCCGGACGACTGTCACAGTTCGTGCTCTATGCCGTGTTCGCCGCCGCGGGCCTCGGCCAGCTGTCGGAGGTCTGGGGTGAGCTCTCACAAGCGTCGGGCGCGGCAGAGCGGCTATTCGAGATATTGAACCTGCGCCCGGCAATCGTGCCGCCGCCGCGGCCGATCGCGTTGCCGGAGCCCCCGCGCGGCGAAGTCGCTTTTATGGACGTTCGTTTTTCCTATCCCGCACGGTCGGCAATTTCGGCGCTCGACGGCGTGTCATTTTCCGTGCGGCAGGGCGAAAGAGTTGCGATCGTCGGCCCGTCCGGCGCCGGCAAGAGCACCATCTTTCACCTCATTCTGCGGTTCTACGATCCGACCTCCGGCGTGGCCGAGTTCGACTGCGTGCCGCTGGTCCATGTCGATCCGCTTGCGCTGCGCCGGCGCATCGCGCTGGTCCCGCAGGAGGCCGTGGTGTTTGCTGCCTCAATTCGCGACAACATCCGCTTCGGCCGACCCGACGCAACCGACCCGGAGGTCGAGCGCGCCGCCGAGCTCGCGCATGCGCTGGAATTCGTCAGCTTGTTGCCGGAAAAATTCGACACGACGGTCGGTGAGCGCGGGGTGACGCTATCGGGCGGCGAGCGCCAGCGCATCGCTATCGCGCGCGCTGTCCTGCGCGAGGCGCCGCTGCTCTTGCTCGACGAGGCGACGTCGGCGCTCGATGCCGAGAGCGAGAACCTAGTGAAGGACGCGCTCGTGCGGTTGATGCAGGGACGCACGACCCTCGTGATCGCGCACCGGCTCGCAACCGTGCTCTCATGCGACCGGATTCTGGTCATGGAGGCGGGCCGAATCGTGGAAGAGGGCACCCACGAAAAGCTTGTCGTCGCTGGCGGTCTCTACGCGCGGCTGGCGCGGTTGCAGTTCCAAGCCTGACGTCGGTTTTGCCGCGGAGTTGGCTCGTTTGCGGAGCAAAAGTCGGGCAGCAAATCACCGTAGCCCACCTGCGGCCGTCACGGCCGCCAGCTCATCTTGTGAACGGGTGCGCCCGACCGCCAATTGAGAGCCTCGCCGGAGATGACGAAGCCGTGCTTTTCGTAGAAGCGAATGGCGCGCGCATTATCCTTGTTGACGTGCAAGTTGAGGCCCGCGGGCGATATTCGCTTAGCTTCGTCGATGAGGGCCGAGGCGACCCCCAATCCCCACGCCTCGGGAGCGACCACCGTCTGATCGATATCGAACGTGCCCGGATCGACGGTGACGAAGCCGAGCATTCTCCCGTCCGCTTCTGCCACTGTGATCGTGGCCGCCGGCACGAGTTCCTCGCGCCAGCGCTGCCGCCACCAGTCGACCCGATCGTCGAAGTTGATGTGGGGATAGGCGATTTGCCACGTGCGCCGCCACAATTCGATCGCCGCGGCTTCATCGGCGGGCGTATAGCGGCGAAGCGTAAAAGACGCGGCCACCACCGCATCCGAGGCGACAGAAAGGCGCTGGCTCCTCTGCGACACGCGCTCACCGCTCCGTCAGCTTGAGCTCGATGCGGCGGTTGCGGCTATAGGCCTCCTCGGTCTTGTCGGCATCGATCGGCTGGAATTCGCCAAACCCGGCGGCGACGAGCCGTTGCGGTGAGATGCCCTTGCCGATGAGGTATTGGACGACCGAGATCGCGCGGGCGACCGAAAGCTCCCAGTTGTTCTTGAACTGCAGACTGTTGATCGGCCGCACGTCGGTGTGCCCGTCGACGCGCAGTACCCAGGGGATTTCGCCCGGAATCCTCTTTTCTAGTTCGAGCAGGGCGGTGGCGAGTCCGTCTAGCTCGGCGCGACCCTCCGGATTGTCGAGGGTAGCCTTGGCGGTATCGAAGAACACTTCCGACTGGAAAACGAAACGGTCCCCGACGATGCGAATGTCGGGTCGATTGCCGAGAATGACGCGCAGTCGGCCGAAGAAATCCGAACGGTATCGCGAAAGTTCTTGCACCCGCTGCGCGAGCGCCACGTTGAGCCGCTGGCCGAGGTCGGCGATGCGATTTTGCGCTTCCTTGTCCCGCTTTTCGCTTGCATCGAGCGCTTCTTCGAGGGCAGAGAGCTGGCGTCGCAGCGCCGCGATCTGCTGGTTGAGCACCTCGACCTGCGCCAGCGCGCGGGCGCTGAGCCGCCGCTCCGCGTCGAGTTGACCGCTGAGCTCGGCAGCCTTGCCCTCTCCGCTGCCGGTGCCCTCGACAAGGCCCTTGTAGCGGTCGCGCTCGCCCTCGGTCGCCGCCAGGCTCGAGCGCAACATGGTGAGCTGCTCCTCGAGGCTCAGTTTGCCGGTCTTCTCTAGCGACAAAAGCTCGGTGAGCTGGGCAATCTGCGCGTTGAGGCGGCTGAGCGCGGTGTCTTTGCCGGTGACTTCCTGGGTCAAATAGAACTGGACGAATACGAACACGGTTAGCAGGAAGATGATGGCGAGGATGAACGTCGACAGCGCGTCGACGAATCCGGGCCAGTAGTTCATGCCGCTGTCGCGGCGGGCGCGTGCGAGAGCCATTGGATCCTACTTACGCCTTCTTCGCTAATTACTTATTGACGTTTTCGCGCACCAGGATTTCGAGCAGCCGGCGCACCTCGCGATGCTGCTGGGCCTGCGAATCGACCCAGTCGCGGATCATTTGTTGCTCGCTGCGCATATGATGCACCAGCCCCTGGATCGCTTCCGCGAGATTGGCCATGGCGGTCGTGGTCGCCCGGCTCGACCCGCCCTCGGTGATCGCCTCGCGCAGACGCTCGATGGCCATCCGAAGATCGCCCGACACTGCGCCCGAGAGGGGCGCGGCCGCGTCGCTGCCCACGCCGAGGTCGTGCACGGTTGTGGAGAGCCAGTCCTCGAGTTCGGTATAGAACCGGTTCTGTGCCTGGCTCGTCTGCAGGTCGAGGAAGCCGAGCACGAGCGAGCCGGCAAGTCCGAACAGGGAGGCTGAGAACGCGATTCCGATGCCGCCGAGCGGAGCGGCGAGCCCCTCCTTGAGCGACTCGAATATGGCGCCCGCATCGCCACCCGGCTTGAGGCTGTTGATCACGTTGCCGACCGAGCCCATGGTCTCGATCAGCCCCCAGAACGTACCGAGCAGCCCAAGGAACACGAGCAGCCCGGTCATGTAGCGCGACGTGTCGCGCGCTTCGTCCAGGCGGGCAGCAATCGAATCGAGGATGCCGCGCATCACCTGCGCCGAGATCGCCATGCGGCCGATGCGGTCACGCAGAAGCACGGCCATCGGCGCGAGCAAGACCGGCGGACGTTCAACCGCGAGGCCAGGGTCGGCGAGCCTGAATCCGTTCACCCAATCGATCTCGGGGAATAGGCGAATCACCTGCCGGAAGGCGAGCGCGATGCCGATAGCAAGCACGAAGATGATCAAGCCATTGAGGGCAGCATTGGCGAGAAACGCGGTCCAGATCTGCTTGTAGAGCACGATCACGACCAGCGCGCAGAGGGTGAGGAACACCACCATCCGGACGAGAAAAATCCGGGGCGAGGATAATTTGAATGGATCGATGTCTTGCGCCATGGCGATCAGCGCCCCTTAACTCGACTCACAATAAGGCACGGCCGCGGCGGACGGAAGGTCGCGGCGAGCGGCAATGCTTGAAGAAGTGGGGTCCGTGCGAGCTCCGCGATGCCTCATGCCGAGGAGCGCCGCGTGGCCGATGGGGCGCGCAGCGCCTCTCTGAGCGTCCGCAGCATCTGACCGTGAATATCCTCATTGGCCGCGAGGATGCCGCCCGTCTTGACCATGTCGTCGCCTCCACCGAGGTCGGTAACGAAGCCCCCTGCTTCGCGCACCAACGCGATCCCCGCCGCCATGTCCCAGGGCGAAAGGCCGCGCTCCCAATAGGCATCGAGGCGGCCGGCCGCGACCCAGGCGAGATCGAGCGCGGCAGCCCCGAGCCGCCGCAGGCCGGCGACCCTGTCCTGCACCATGTTGTGCTCGCTACGCGTGAGTTCCACATCGCCGCGACTTGGATGCGGAAGCGCGCAGGCGACCACCGCGTCGGCGAGGCGCTTGCGTGCTCCCACGCGCAGCCGCTGGTCATTGAGGAACGCGCCCTTGCCGCGCTCGGCGGTGAAAAGCTCGTCAGTGACCGGATTGTAGACGAGCCCGGCGACGATCGTTCCCTCGCGCTCAAGCCCGATCGAAATCGCAAAATGCGGAATGCCGTGTAGAAAGTTCAGCGTGCCGTCGAGAGGATCGACGATCCAGCGATGCGTCTTGTCACTGCCTTCGCGTGCGCCGCCTTCCTCGCCCAGAAAGCTGTAACCCGGCCGCGCATGCTCGAGCTCCTCGCGCAAAATTTCTTCGGCGCGTTGATCCGCGGCGGTTACGAAATTAGCCGGCCCCTTCAGAGAGGACTGCAGGTGCTCGATCTCGCCGAAATCGCGCTTGAGCGTGCGGCTCGCCTTGCGCGCGGCCTTGATCATCACGTTGAGAAGGGCGGAGCGGAGCATGGAGGCTGCGGTCTGCCCGCAGACAGGCTTCGCGTCAAGAGCGGGGCTGGCGCAACTCTTTGAGCGCGTCGACCCAGGGCTTTGCCGCCTTTTCGCCGGCGGCGCGGACGTCCAAGGGCTGCTGCTGCACGAATACGTCCAGCGGGATGTCGCTCACACCGCCAGCTTTGGCGATGATGTGCCATTTGATCGCCTGCACCGGATTGGCATGCGCGCCGCGACCGACTGCAAGAATGTTGGCAAGACGGTTTTGCGCAACCGGGTTGCCCTTGCGCGCCGCCTTGGCCAACACGATCGCCGCCATCTGTTCGTTCTTGGTCACACCCGTTCCATTGAACAGCGCGATTGCGTATTCGACCTGGGCATCGGTATTGTCGGCGAGCGAGGCGGCGGCCAGCAGGCGGGCCGCCTCGACCGGATCCTTTGGCACGCCCCGGCCTTCCTTGTACAACGTGGCGAGCGCGTACTGGGCTTCCGGATTTCCCACCTGGGCAGCGCTGCGGAAGAGCTGCGCGGCGCGCGCAAAGTCCTGCGGGAATAACTGGCCTTCGATATAGAGAAGACCGAGGTCATATGCCGCGGCGGCCTGCCCCAGCTTGGCCGCGGCAGCGAGCAGCTTGGCTCCCTCCTCCCGGCTCGCGGGCTCGATGCGCCCACTGAAGTGGAACATGGCGAGCGCGAACATCGCCTCGCGATCGCCCCGCTCGGCGGCCAGCCGATACCACTCGGCCGCTTTCTTGTCGTCGCGCTTGGCGCCCAGCCCGTTGGCGTAGAGCTCGCCCAAGAGCGTCATCGCCTTGACGTCCTTCACTTCGTCGACGCGGCGGGTCGCGGTCGAAAAGGCGGTGATGTAGTAGCCGCGTTGATAAGCGCCGTAGGCGAGATCGAGTTCGCGCCGCGACGCGGCTGATGCCGACGCGGGCGCCGCCTGCGCCGCAGCGGGGGTGCGCGGTTTTGCGATCGGTTTCGCAGCTGGCTGCATCGGGGGAGGCTGGCTTGGCGTCTGTGCTGCGGCAGACGCGATGGCGGCTGCCGCGAGCGCGAGCGCAAGCAGGGGAGCGGCGCTTTTCATGCGACCGTCTCCGCAAGTGCGAGCCGTCGCGCCGCGTCCGCAACGGCCGCGGCATCGCCGCGCTCATCGCCGAAGATGCAATCTCCGACCGCGACGAAATCCGCTCCGGCCGAGGCCAGCAGCCTGACCTCGTCCAGCGAGGCGGCAAATCCCACGCACGGGATTTCGAACAGCTCGGCCCACCACGCCACCCGCTCGGCAACGGCCTCGAAGGAAGGCCGGCGGCCGCTCGCATCAGGCTCGCCGAACATGACGTAGTCGGCACCGGCCTCGCCCGCGACCATGGCCTCGTGCCGGGTCATGAGCCGCCCGCAGCCGGCGATGTGCGTAGGCTTAAGAGTCGGCAGCGCTGCGGCGAGGGCTTCGACTCCGCCGAGATGCGCGCCATCGGCGCCGGCGCGCACCGCAAGCTCGGCGTCCCCGTCAAGGAGCAGGGCAGCGCCCTTGTTCTGCACGGTCGGTGCGATCGCCCTAGCATGGTCGGCGCATAGGGCCCCCTCGCCCTGCGGCAGGCGCAGCAGCACGGCGGCTACGTCGGCCGCGGCAAGCGCTTCGGCGAGCCGGTCCGCGAGCCCTGCAGGTTCCTGCGGGGTCACGAGATAAAGGCGCGGAGCGGGGCGCCTCGGTTCGGCCTGCTTTCCTCGGGACGCCATTGTAAAGTCGATTGCCCTCGCAATCGGGCAGTTTGGGGGCGTTTATAGAGGCTCAACCCTACGAGACGGTAAAAGGATGGGCGATCTGGCGCCGGCAGGATTGGGCCTCAAGGTCGCCTCCGGCGCATCGTAGGTGCGCGCAATGCCGCATGCACTAGCACTAAGATGAGACGCACGGCATCGGAGCGACCCCCACCATGTTACTCCGGTGCGCGCCGAAATCGCCTGCAGAGCCGTCGCGGGGCCGATCGGCGGTCTCGCTTACGCCGCCTTCCTTTCCAAATCCTGCTTCCATTGCCCATGCGTCGCCAGGCTGTTCATCATCGCGCGATGGGTGAAGGCACGCTGGGCGGCGGCGACGTTTTCGCTCCTGCCCGACCAAGCCTTCTGCGGCGCCGCCTGCAGCGCGCGGCCGTAGCTGAACCTGAGCCGCCACGGCACGCCGCCGATGCGGTTTATGGCATCAAGATGCGCGGTCGCCTCCTCGTCGGACTGACCGCCGGAAAGGAAAGCGATGCCGGGGACTGCGGCGGGCACGCAAGCCTTGAGCACTCGCACCGTCTTCTCCGCCACCTCCTCGACGCTGGCGCGGTTCTTCGCCTTTTTGCCGGCGATCACCATATTGGGCTTGAGCACCATGCCTTCGAGCGCCACCTTCTGGTAGTAAAGCTGCTCAAACACGGTCTTTAGCAGCCATTCGGTGACCACATAGCAGCGGTCGGCGTCGTGATCGCCGTCCATCAGAACTTCCGGCTCGACGATCGGAACGATGCCCTCCTCCTGGCAGAGCGCGGCGTAGCGCGCGAGCGCATTTGCGTTGGTCATGATCGCCGCGTAGCTCGGAATATCGGGGCCGATGTCGATCACCGCGCGCCACTTGGCGAATTTGGCGCCGAGCCCGCGATATTCGACGAGGCGCTCGCGCAAACCGTCCAGCCCCTCCGTGATCACTTCGCCGGGACAGAATGGTAACGGCTTCGTGCCCTTGTCGACCTTAATGCCTGGGATCGCGCCAGAATTCTCGATCAGCTTGATCAGCGGAGTACCGTCCTTGGCGTTCTGACGAATGGTCTCATCGTAAAGGATGACACCGGAAATGTATTTCGACATGGCCTCGGAGGAGCGAAAGAGTAGCTCGCGGTAGTCGCGTCGATTGTCGGCCGTCGAATCTACCCCGATCGCATCGAAGCGCTTCTTGATGGTGCCGGACGATTCATCGGCGGCAAGAATGCCGCGGCCCGGCGCGACCATGGCCTGGGCGACCTTATTGAGTTCAGCGAGGCTCATCGCAACCTCCTCCATCTCATAGCGCATTTCATGGTGATTTTGCCGCCTCCTCACGTACTTGGCAAAGGGCGTATCGCTTCATTTCTACCTTGAGCTGACTCTGAGCACCTCGACACCCGGCAAAGCTTTGCCCTCCAGCCATTCGAGGAAGGCGCCCCCGGCCGTGGAGACGTAGGTGAAGCGATCGGCCGCCCCGGCGGCGTTGAGCGCCGCAACGGTGTCACCGCCGCCTGCCACAGTTATAATTTTCCCGGCGGCGGTGAGTTCCGCCGCGGCTTCGGCAACCTCGACGGTGCCGTTGTCAAACGGCTCGAGTTCGAACGCGCCGAACGGTCCGTTCCAGACCAGGGTCTTCACGCGCGCGAGCACGGAACAGACATGCTCGATGCTGCGTGGGCCGATGTCGAGGATCATTTCGTCATCCCCCACGCCGTCCACTGCGACGACGCGCGAGGGCGCATTCGCCGCGAAACTCTTGGCCACGACCGCGTCGACCGGCAGCACGATTTCTCGGCCTTTGACCTTGCCCTTTTCCATGATCTCGCGCGCCGTCGGCAGGAGGTCGCGCTCGCATAGGGATTTGCCCACGGAATATCCGCGCGCGGCGAGAAAAGTGTTGGCCATGCCGCCGCCGATGAGGAGGATGTCTACCTTCGCAAGGAGGCTGCCGAGCAGGTCGAGCTTGGTCGACACCTTCGCTCCGCCGACGATTGCCGCAAGCGGACGATCCGGGGCCTGCAACACTTTCGTGAGCGCCTCCAACTCATCCTGCATGGCGCGCCCCGCGTAGGTCGGCAGCCTGCGGCCGAGTCCCTCGACCGAAGCATGGGCGCGGTGCGCCACCGAGAACGCGTCATTGACGAAAATGTCCCCGAGTGCTGCGAGCCGCGCCACGAAATCAGGGTCGTTGCGCGTCTCGCCTGGATGGAAGCGGGTGTTCTCCAGACACAGGATGTCACCCGGCTTCATGGCCTCGACCGCGGCTGCCGCTCGGTCCCCGACGCAGTCGTCCGCGAACGCGACCGGCCGCTTGAGAACGCTGGCGATCGCCGGTGCAAACGGCTTGAGGGACTGCGCGGCGTCGCGTCCCTTCGGACGCCCGAAATGGGAGAGCAGGATGACCTTGCCGCCCTTGTCTGCGATCTCACTGATGGTGGGAGCCACGCGTTTGATGCGGGTCGTGTCGGAGACCCGACCATTCTCAACCGGCACGTTGAGATCGACGCGCACGAGCACGCGCTTGCCCTTAACATCGACCTCATCGAGCGTGCGGAACATGTCAGCGGCCCGCCGGGCCGGGCAGCCGAGCCGAGACGGCCGCAACGAGAAGAGCGCTCATCGCCGGCGCGATCAGATCAGCTTACCCATCGCAACCGCGGTATCGATCATCCGGTTGGAGAAGCCCCATTCGTTATCGTACCACGACATCACCCGCACCAGCGTGCCGCCCATCACCTTGGTCTGGTCTATGGCGAATACGGCGGAGTGCGCATCGTGATTGAAATCGCTGGAGACGTTGGGCGCCTCGGTGTAGCCGAGGATGCCCTTGAGTTGCTGTTCAGCGGCGCGCTTCACCGCGCCGTTGATCTCGTCCTTCGACGTCGAGCGTTTGGCGACAAACTTGAAGTCGACCACCGACACGTTCGGGGTTGGCACCCTGATGGCAACGCCATCGAGCTTGCCGGCAAGCTCCGGCAAGACGAGCCCCACCGCTTTTGCCGCGCCGGTGGAGGTTGGGATCATGTTGATCGCTGCGGCGCGTGCCCGGTAGAGGTCCTTGTGTACTTGATCGAGCGAGGGCTGGTCGTTCGTGTAGGAATGCACGGTGGTCATAAAACCCTTGTCGATGCCGACGGCATCATTGAGCACCTTCGCGACCGGTGCGAGGCAGTTGGTGGTACACGAGGCATTGGAGACGACCTTGTGCTCCCTCGTGAGCTTGTCGTGGTTGACGCCATAGACAACCGTGAGGTCGACGCCGTCAGCCGGCGCCGACACGACGACGCGCTTGGCACCGGCGGACAGATGTGCGACTGCTTTCTCCTTCGACGTGAAGATGCCCGTGCACTCGAGCGCGATATCGACGCCGAGCTCCTTCCACGCAAGTGCTGCCGGATCCTTGATGGCGGTCACCTTGATCGGGCCGTTGCCGATGTTGATCGCGTCGCCCTTGACCACCACCTCGCCGGGAAAGCGGCCGTGCACCGAGTCGAAACGCAACAGATGCGCGTTGGTCTCTACCGGAGCGAGATCGTTGATGCCGACGACCTCGATATCGCTGCGGCCCGCTTCCACGATCGCGCGCAGCACGTTGCGCCCAATGCGGCCGAATCCATTGATGCCCACACGAACTGACATGCCCGACTCCTTCGCTCCCCTCCACGTCCCGCGTCGCGCAGACACGGCTGCGCGGGAGCATGAGCATTAAATAGTGACGTTCAGCGCGGTCTTTAAGTCTTTCCGAGCTTGCTCAACGCCGCCTTGGCGACGTTCTCCGGCGTGATACCGAAGCGTTTGTAGAGGTCCTTGTAGGGGGCGCTCGCCCCGAAGGTCGTCATCCCGACAAAGGCGCCATCCGAGCCGATGATCTCGTCCCAGCCTTGGCGCACCGCAGCCTCGACAGCGACTTTAACTCTGGCCGTACCGACAATTGTGGCCCGCTCGGCGTCACCCTGCTTGTGCAGAAGCTCGAAGCAGGGCACCGAGACCACGCGCGCATCGACGCCGCGCTCGCGCAGTAATTTGCATGCCTCGACCGCGATGGCGACTTCGGAGCCGGTGGCGAACAGCGACACCTCGGCGTCCTTTTCCGCAGGGACAATCTCGTAGGCTCCGGCGGCGCAACGGTTCGTCTCCTCGACCCCAAGCCGCAACTGCGGCACGTTTTGCCGTGTGAGCGCGAGAACGCTCGGGGATTGTGAATTCTGGAGCGCGAGCTCCCAGCACTCGATCGTCTCGACCGCGTCGCACGGACGGAAGACGTAGAGGTTCGGCATGGCGCGCAGCGCGGCGAGATGTTCGATCGGCTGATGCGTCGGGCCATCCTCCCCAAGCCCGATCGAATCGTGAGTCATCACGTAGATCACGCGTTCCCCGGCGAGCGCGCCGAGGCGGATCGCCGGACGGCAATAATCGGAGAACACGAGGAACGTACCCGAATAGGGAATAATGCCGCCATGCAGCGCCATGCCATTCATCGCTGCGGCCATGCCGTGCTCGCGCACGCCGTAATGGATAAAACGACCGGAATAATCGCGGCCCGAGAAGACGGTCATCCCTTTGGGCCTGGTGTTGTTGGATCCCGTCAGGTCGGCTGAGCCGCCGATCATCTCCGGCACTGCCGCGGTCAGCGCTTCGAGTGCAGTCTCCGATGCGGCGCGGGTCGCAACCTCCTTCGGCGTGGCCGCAAGTTTTTCCTTCACCGAACGCACCGCAGCGAGAAGGTTGTCCTTCGGCAACTCGCCGCGAATACGGCGCTCGAATTCGGCGCGACGGGCCGCCGGTGCCGCGCTGAGACGGTCGCACCAAGCTTGGTGTGCCGCGCGCCCCGCACATCCCGCGCTACGCCACATCTCGCGCACGTCGCCAGGAACGGCAAAGGCGGGCTCCGCCCAGCCGAGCCGTTCGCGCGCGCCCTTGATCTCCTCGCTCCCGAGCGGTGAACCGTGGGTTTTTTCACTGCCGGCCTTGGTCGGCGCGCCGAAGCCGATAATGGTTCGGCAGGCGATCAGGGACGGGCCAGCGCAGGACTGCGCCTCCTCAAGCGCGGCAGCCACCGCCTCGGCATCGTGCCCGTCGATTCGCCTCGCCGCCCAACCGGCGGCCTCGAAGCGCTTCACCTGATCGACCGAGTCGGCAAGCGAGAGCGGCCCGTCGATCGAGATGCCGTTGTCATCGAACAGCACGATGAGCTTGTTGAGCCTGAGGTGTCCGGCGAGCGCGATGGCCTCCTGAGAGACGCCCTCCATCAGGTCGCCATCGGACGCGAGCACGTAGGTGCGATGATCGACCAGTTCGGGGCCGAACACCGCGGCGAGATGGCGCTCGGCGATCGCCATGCCCACCGCATTGGCAAGTCCCTGGCCCAGCGGGCCGGTGGTCGTCTCCACGCCGGGCGTGTGGAAGTTCTCGGGGTGCCCCGGCGTGATTGAGCCCAACTGGCGGAAGCGCTTGATCTCCTCGATCGTCATCTTCTCGTAACCGAGGAGATGGAGCAGCGCGTAGATGAGCATCGAGCCGTGACCGGCCGACAGCACAAAACGGTCGCGGTCGGGCCAGGCGGGATCGGCCGCATCGAACTTGAGAAAGCGCGAAAAGAGCACGGTCGCGACATCGGCCGCGCCCATCGGGAGGCCGGGATGGCCGGATTTGGCCTGTTCGACCGCGTCCATGGCGAGGGCGCGCAGTGCGTTCGCCATGCGCTCATGGCGCGCGCGCGAGGGAACTGCGCGGTCGTCCCGGCGGATGGCTGTGGTTTGCGCGGCAGGAGAAGCCGCCGCAGCGAAAAGCGATTTCGGACTGGTCATCACCGCGCCAAACGGTATTGCTCGGCGAGGCTCTAGCACGCGGGCGAGGGGAGTCAAAGAATGCCGGGTCTCGGCGCGCGCGGCATTCACAGGGGCGAGGATGAATTTCCATCAAGCGTTGACTGCGAGCCCACACGCAACGTAGGCTTCTCCTTGTAACTGCTTGCCGACGCGAAAGATTTTCCCCGCCACACGGCTGACGAATCGGCACTGTAATCGGCCGAGCAAGGGGTCACCGAGAATGACCGAAAGGAGCGCCATCGACGCGGCCAGCAGGCGTCTTGCGCTTGCGCTCGATGCGCTCGCCGCCGCCGTTGAGCGACGGCACGAGGCCGATCGCGGCGAGCAGACACTGGACGCGCAACTGCACGCCCTTGGCGCCGACCGCTCCCGGCTCGCCGCGGAGCTTGATGCCGCGACCGCGCGCAGCCGCACGCTGGAAAGCGTCAATCGTGAAGTCGTCCAGCGGCTCGACGTCGCCATCGACACGATCCGATCCGTGCTCGCGGCGAACCAGCGCTGAGGGTGCCATGCCGCAAGTTAGCGTGACCATCAACGGCCGCCAGTTCCGGATGGCCTGTGAGGACGGCGAAGAGGCGCGTGTCACGCACCTTGCGGAAGATCTCGATGCGCGCATCGTCCAGCTGCGCGGCCGTTTCGGCGAAATTGGTGACACGCGACTCACGGTCATGGCGGCGCTCGCGCTCGCCGACGAACTCTCGGAAGTGAAGGAGAAGTTGCAGCGGCTCGAGCCAGAGCTCGCCAAGCTGCAGGAGGCGAGCGTTCTCTCCGCCGACCGGGTGCAGGCGACGCAGGCGGCGGTGGTTGCCGCGCTCAATGCGGCCGCCGAGCGCATCGAGAGCCTCACCAGGCGGCTCAATCAGACGCTTGTCGATGCAAGCGTCCCAATGGGTTAGCGCACACTCTCATTTCGCGGCTGGCATCGCAATCGCACACACACTACATTGCTCGCGCGGGGCTGCGAGGTTCGTCAGGAGCCATATCCCCGGGGCCTTATCGATCCTCAAGGGAGCTGTCCCTGACCGGGCTCGTGGGCTCGGACATATGGCGCCCACCTACTTTCGTAGGGAACCCGGGATCGATGCTCCAACGGCCGTTGCGGCTCCGCACTGATGCCTCGCCTTGATGGCTCAATCCACCTCGATAGAAGACGCCAAAGCCGAACTGCGCCGCCAGGCACGCGCGCGGCGTGAGGCGTTGCCTGCCGGCATGCGCGCCGCTGCGGCGCAAGCGATCGCGGCGCGGCCGTTTCCGATCCCGCTCGCGCTGAAGACGACCGTTTCGGGCTTCATGCCGATCGGGAGCGAAATCAATCCGATCCCGCTGATGCGAAATCTCGCTGTGCTGGGCGCGCAGCTCGCGCTGCCGGCGGTGGCCGGGCGCGGCAAGCCGCTCACCATGCGCGCCTTTGCCTTTGGCCAAAGGCTTGTCTCAGGGACTTGGGGCATCCGCGAGCCCGTGCCGGAGGCGCCGGAAGTCTTCCCCGATGTCCTGCTGGTTCCGCTATTGGCCTTCGATCGCAGCGGCCATCGCATCGGCTACGGCGCAGGCTACTACGACTTGACGATCGCGGCCCTGCGCGCGCGCAAGGCCATCAGCGCCTGCGGGCTTGCCTTCGCCGCACAGGAAATCGCGAATGTGCCGACCACTCCGCGCGACGTGCGCCTCGATCTCGTGCTAACCGAGCGCGAGGTCATCGACTGCCGGGCCGCGTGACGGATGCGCATTCTCTTTATCGGCGACATTGTGGGACGCAGCGGGCGCGCTATTTTGCTCGAACGCCTCGGCACGCTCGTACGGGAGTGGAAGCTCGATTTCGTTGCGCTTAACGGCGAAAACGCCGCCGGCGGCTTCGGCATTACAGAAGCGATCTATCAGGACTTCGTCGACGCCGGTGCCGACGTGATCACCGGCGGTAACCATTCCTGGGATCAGAAGGAGGCGCTCGTTTTCATCGAACGGGCGCCGAGGCTGTTGCGCCCGATCAATTATCCCGCCGGCACACCCGGTCGCGGCGTCGCGCTGATCGAGGCCAAGAACGGCGCGCGGGTGCTTGTGGTCAATGCGATGGGCCGCATCTTCATGGATCCGCTCGACGATCCGTTCGCCGCGGTTGAGCGCGAGCTTACCGCCTGTCCGCTGAAGCAAGCGGCCGACGCGATCATCGTCGACATTCACGGTGAGGCTACGAGCGAGAAGCAGGCGATGGGCCATTTTTGCGACGGACGCACGAGTCTCGTTGTCGGCACGCATACGCATGTACCGACCGCCGACCAGCAGATCCTGCCGCGCGGGACCGCCTTCATCTCCGATGTTGGCATGACCGGCGATTACGACTCGGTAATTGGAATGGACAAGGAGGAGCCGCTGACGCGATTCCTGCGCAGAATTTCGGGCGCCCGCTTCGAGCCGGCGCAGGGGCGAGCGACGCTGTGCGCGCTCGCGGTCGAGACCGACGACGCGACCGGGCTGGCGCGGCGCATCGCTGCCGTGCGTTTGGGTGGTCGGCTCGAAGAGGCGAGCCCCACATTTTGGGAATAGTGCTTTTCACCTTCGCTGACGCCGCCCGGCGGCCCTTTTTGCGCCCTGTAGCTGCTTCTGGATTTCGGCGCAGCCGCACCCTATTTTCAACGCGAGGCGTGCTATCGCGCGCCACAGTTTCATTCATCGTCCACGGCTTCGCGCGATCGCGCTTCTTGCGTGGGCCTGGCCGTCGAGGAGCAACGCCATGGCCGGCCACTCCCAATTCAAGAACATCATGCACCGCAAGGGGCGGCAGGATGCGGCGAAGTCCAAGCTGTTCGGAAAACTCGCGCGCGAAATCACCGTCTCGGCGAAGCTGGGATTGCCCGATCCCGCCATGAACCCGCGCCTGCGCGCGGCGATCATCGCCGCCCGCGCGGAGAACATGCCCAAGGACAATATCGATCGCGCCATCAAAAAAGCGATGGGCGGGGATGCAGAGAGCTACGAGGAGATTCGTTACGAGGGCTATGGACCGGGTGGCGCCGCCGTCATCGTCGAGGTCTTGACCGACAATCGCAACCGCACCGCCGGCGAGATCCGCGCGACCTTTACCAAGTCCGGCGGACACTTGGCCGAGACTGGTGCGGTCTCCTTCATGTTCGACCATCTCGGCGTGGTCGAGTACGACGCGAAGGTGGCAAGCGCCGATGCCATGCTAGAGGCGGCGATCGAGGCAGGCGCCGAAGACGTCGTGTCGAACGAGAGCGGACACGAAATCTATACCATGCAGGACTCGCTGCGAGAGGTGGCGAAGGCACTCGAGGCAAAATTCGGCGAGCCGAGCAAAGCCACACTGGTGTGGAAACCGCAGAGCACCGTCGCCGTCAACGACGAGCAGGGCGAGAAACTCTTCAAGCTGATCGAGACGCTCAACGAGCACGACGACGTGCAGAATGTCTACGCCAATTTCGAGGTCTCGGACGCGTTGATGCAGAAGCTCAGCGCCGAGGAATTACCAAGCCGGTCTGCGACGGCCCGCTGAGCGGCCAGCAAGAGCTCCGGTCATTCCACCGCGGAGCAGGGCGAATGCCCGCGTAAACGCGCTTACGCTGCAGATCCAGGCCCAAAGGCCGGGTCTCCGCTTTCGCGGGGACGAGCGGAAGCCTGCCCTTGAGAGACTGCCGCCCTAGGCTCTTGCCGCCGGTGGCGCTATCAACGGGATTGTCATGCACGGCCTGATTCGCATCCTCGGCATCGATCCCGGTCTCCGCCGCACCGGCTGGGGCGTGGTGGCCCTCGATGGCAACCGCCTGAGTTTCCTCGCCTGCGGCTCGCTTGCAACCGATGAGAAAGCGGGGCTCGCCGCGCGGCTCCTCGCCATTCACGACGGCTTGCGGCGGGTGGTCGATGAACATGCGCCGCACGAAGCCGCGGTGGAGGCGACTTTCGTCAACAAGGACGCATCCGCAACGCTCAAGCTCGGCCAAGCGCGCGGCATCGCCATGCTGGTGCCGGCGATCGCCGGGCTTCCCGTCGCGGAATACGCTCCGAATCTGGTGAAGAAAACGATTGTCGGCGCCGGTCACAGCGAGAAGGCGCAGATCCGCATGATGATCGGAGTGCTGCTCCCGAAAGCCGATCCGCAATCGGAGGATGCGGCCGACGCGCTTGCGATCGCCGTGTGCCATGCACATCATCGCCGCAGCACTGTGCTTAAGGCAGTGGGATAGCGCGCGCATGATCGGCAAGCTCAAGGGCATTATCGATAGCTACGGCGAGGATTTCATCGTCGTCGACGTCAATGGCGTGGGTTACCTCGTGCACTGCTCCGCGCGCACGCTGCAAGAACTGCCCGGCATGGGCCAACCCGCCGCCCTTTCGATCGAAACGCACGTGCGCGAAGATCAAATCAGGCTGTTCGGTTTTCTCACCGACGTGGAACGCGAATGGTTCCGCCTGCTGCAGACCGTGCAGGGCGTCGGCGCGAAGGTCGCGCTTTCCGTGCTCGGCACGCTCAAGCCTGCCGACCTCGCCTCCGCCATCGCCATGCGCGACAAGGCCATGGTCGCGCGCTCCCCCGGCGTCGGGCCCAAGGTCGCCGAACGCATTGTGATAGAGTTGAAGGACAAGGCGCCGGCCTATGCCACGCTCGATCCGGCGGTGATCCGGCTCTCCGGCGCGGTCGAGGACAGGCGCGCGCCGCAGCCGATCGTTGACGCGGTCTCGGCGCTGATCAATCTCGGCTACGGTCAGCCGCAGGCCGCAACCGCCATCGCCGCGGCTGCGCGCAGCGCGGGCGAGGGAGCGGATGCCGCGCGGCTGATCCGGCTCGGATTGAAGGAACTCGCGAAATGACGCATGTGAGCGCCGTTCGATGCTCAGCCAGCGCGACCAGGAGCTGATCGCCGTCGCCCGCGAGGCGATTAAACGCTGCTATCGCAATGACTGGCAGGAAGTCGGCGCTGCCCTGCGCACACGCGACGGACGCGTTTATACCGGGGTCAATCTCGATGCGTATCTGGGCCGCATGGCGGTCTGCGCGGAGGCGGTGGCCCTCGGCCGAGCGGTGACCGACGTGGGTGAGACTGGAATCGAGACGATTGTGGCGGTGCGCCATCCAGACCCCGGCGAAGCCGATCAGGCCATCGTCGTAGTGTCGCCCTGCGGGAGCTGCCGCGAGCTGATCTGGGACTATGATCGCAATGCTCGCGTCATCGTGCCCGGCGCCAACGGCCCCGCCGTCTGCAGCATCGGCGAGTTGCTGCCCAACAAATACAGCCGCGAGCGCACGCTGTGAGGGTGCTTCCTTGAACCCAACCTCCCCCCGCCTGGTGACGGCCGACCGCCGCGATGACGATGCCACCGAGGGCTCGCTGCGCCCGCAGCGGCTGCGCGAGTTCATCGGGCAGCAGCAGGCGCGCTCGAACCTATCGGTATTCATCGAGGCGGCGCGCGTACGACGCGAGCCGCTCGATCACGTGTTGTTTGTCGGTCCACCCGGCCTTGGCAAGACGACGCTCGCTCAAATCGTGGCGCGCGAGCTCGGCGTGAATTTCCGCGCCACCTCGGGCCCCGTGATCGCCAAGGCCGGAGATCTGGCGGCTCTGCTGACGAATCTCGAAGAACGCGACGTGCTTTTCATCGACGAGATCCATCGGCTCAATCCGGCGGTGGAGGAGATCCTCTATCCCGCGATGGAGGACTTCCAGCTTGACCTCATCATCGGCGAGGGACCCGCCGCGCGCTCCGTCAAGATCGATCTCGCCAAGTTTACGTTGATCGGTGCGACCACACGCGCCGGTCTGCTCACCAATCCTTTGCGCGATCGCTTCGGCATTCCGGTACGACTCAATTTTTATTCCGAACGCGAGCTCGAAGAGATCGTCAACCGCGGCGCGCGCGTGCTCGGCATCGGCATGACCGCTGACGGCGCGAACGAGATCGCCCGCCGGGCGCGCGGCACGCCTCGCATCGCCGGCCGGCTGCTGCGCCGGGTGCGGGACTTTGCGCTGGTCGCAGGCGCAACTGCAGTGGATCGAGCCACTGCCGACCGTTCACTCGTTGAACTCGAGGTCGATCCCGCAGGGCTTGACGCCATGGACCGGCGCTACCTCACCACGATCGCTCAGAACTACGGCGGCGGTCCGGTTGGAATCGAGACCATAGCGGCGGCGCTGTCGGAGCCGCGCGACGCGATCGAGGAAATTATAGAGCCGTTCCTGATCCAGCGGGGTTTCCTCCAGCGCACTCCGCGCGGTCGGCTGTTGACGTCGCACGCGTTCCGCCATCTCGGTCTCGCCGAGCCGGCGCGCGAGCCCCCGCAATTCGGCTTGTTCGGCGAGGGAGCGGACGATTAGATCAAGCGCGCGGCGTGATCTCAAAGGCAACGACCATGCTCAGGACAATGGAGGGCGGCTGCCACTGCGGCCGCGTGCGGTTCCGCATCACGGCCGATCTTGATCGCGTGACCGACTGCAACTGCTCAATATGCACCAAGAAAGGAATTCTACATCTGATCGTGCCGCCGGATCGCTTCGAGCTTCTCAGCGGCAAGGACGAGCTGACGACCTACGAGTTCAACACCAGGACCGCAAAGCACACGTTTTGCAAGCACTGCGGCATTCATCCGTTCTACATACCGCGCTCGGATCCGGATAAAATCGACGTCAATGTGCGTTGCCTCGACCATATAGATCTTGCCGCGATCTCGCCGAAGCCATTCGATGGTAAGAATTGGGAGGCAGCGATGCACACGCGCGTGCCCTGGCGATGAACCCGCTCGACGGCGAATTGCGGGACGGCAGTCACTTCATGTCGGTTCGCGTCTATTACGAGGACACGGACTTTTCGGGCATCGTCTATCACGCCAACTACCTGCGTTTCATGGAGCGGGGCCGCACCAACCATCTGCGCCTGCTCGGAGCGCAGCATCGCGCCTTGTTCGAAGAGGCGAGCGCGCAGGCGCCGGGCTTTGCCTTCGTCGTGCGCTCGATGCAGATCGAGTTCCTCAAACCCGCATGCATGGACGACGCATTGGTGGTGGTGACCGCACCACAAGACGTCAAGGGCGCGTCGATCACGCTGGAGCAGCGCATCCTGCGAATGGATGAACTTCTCGTGGAGGCGCATGTGCGGGTCGCGTTTGTTTGCAACGGGCGCGCGCGGCCCATCCCCAAGGCATTGCGTACCGCCATGCGCGCCGATCAGGAGCGTATTGGCCGCTGAGCGGCCGCTACTTGCGTCTCCGCGGCGAGTGCGACAGCTATCTCGCCCGCGCGGCGCTCGCATCGGCTGCCATGCCGCCTGGTAACCGCTCGTTAATGCAATCAGCGCCAGCTAGCATCGCAATGGCGCATCCTGCGCCCTAGTTTGGTCACCTTTCGCGGGACAGCGAAAGACGTGGACAGCGGGAAGGAGATGCCATGCCGTCCGCCGCGCCGGTTTCAATCTGGGATCTCTTCCAGAATGCGGACCTGATAGTCAAACTGGTCATGATCGGGCTGCTGATCGCGTCGGTGATGGTCTGGGCGATCGCGATCGAGAAGCTCCTGCTTTATTCGCGCACCCGACGCGCGATGGATAGCTTCGAGCAGGTGTTCTGGTCCGGGCAGTCCCTGGAGGAGCTCTACCGGGCGCTCGCCTCGCGGCCGAGCCATTCGATGGCGGCGCTGTTCGTGGCGGCCATGCGCGAGTGGAAGCGCAGCATCGAGGGCCAGCCGCGCTCTTTTGCCGGCCTGCAAATGCGCATCGAAAAAGTAATGGAGGTAACGATCCAGCGGGAAATTGCCCGCCTGGAGCGTCATCTCTTGGTGCTGGCGACGGTCGGCTCGGCTGGCCCCTTTGTGGGCCTGTTCGGAACTGTTTGGGGCATCATGACGAGCTTTCGGGCCATTGCGGGCCAGCAGTCGACCTCGCTGGCCGTCGTTGCCCCCGGTATCGCCGAGGCCCTGTTTGCGACCGCAATCGGCCTCATCGCTGCCATACCGGCGACGATTTTCTATAACAAGTTCGTCTCGGACGTGAATAAACAGGCTCAGCGCCTGCAGGGGTTCGCCGACGAATTCTCCGCGATCTTGTCGCGGCAGATCGACGAACGGGGATAGGGGGACGCAAATGGCGATGAACGGCGAGACTGCCGCGTTCGCCGGCAGGCGGCATCGCCGTCGCCCGGTCATGGCCGAGATCAACGTGACGCCGATGGTCGACGTCATGTTGGTCCTGCTCATCATTTTCATGGTCTCGGCCCCCCTCCTGACGGTGGGGGTGCCGCTTGACCTGCCACAGACCCAGGCCAAGACGCTCGATCAGGACAAAGAGCCGCTGACGGTCTCGGTCAACGCGAACGGGCAGGTCTATCTCCAAAATACCGAAATTGCGGCTGAGGAACTGGTCCCAAAGCTCAAGGCCATCACCGAGGCCCGCCGGGGGGCGGAGGAGCGCATCTTCGTGCGCGGCGACCGGCAAATCGACTACGGCACCGTGATGAAGGTGATGGGACGGATATCGGCCGCCGGCTTCCGCCGCGTGGCCCTGGTGACTGAGAGCGAGCAGCAGGCCTCTGCGCATTGATGCGTGACTAGAGGATAATTTGAGGACGGCCTACACCATATCGGCGATCGGGCATGCCGCCGTATTGCTATGGAGCGTGTGGTCGCTTGCAGCGAAGCCGCTCCCGGTCTCGAACGAGGGTCTGCCGGTCGATCTGGTGACCGCGTCCGAGTTCTCCAAAATTACCGCTGGCACGAAGAGCGCGCCGAAAGCCGAGACGGCAAAACCCCTGGTCGAAAAGGTCGCAGAGGCAAAGCCGGTCGAGGACCCCACCGCCAAAGTGGTGGAAAAGAAGGAAGTAAAAGCCGCGCGCGAGCCGCCGCCGGCCCCTGAATCCAAGCCCGCCGAACCGGAATCGGAGAAAAAACAAGCCGAGGCGCCGCCTGATCCGATCGCGGACGCGCTGGCGAAGGACGAGGCCAAGAAGCCCGAGCCGAAGAAGGCCGACGCCAAGCCGCCAACCCCGCCCAAGAAGCCCGCCCCACCAGCGCCCAAGTTCGATCCCAAGCAGGTGGCGGCGCTGCTCGACAAGCGAGACTCGGCGCGGCTCGCAGCCGCCGGCGAGACCCTCAACAACGCTCCTTCGCTCGGCTTGTCGAATGGCGCCGCGGCGCAGCTGTCGCTGAGCGAGCTTGAGGCCTTACGCGCGCGCCTCGCGCAGCTGTGGACGGTGCCCGCCGGCGCAAAGGATCCGCAGGAGCTGGTCGTGCTGATCAGGATCAAGCTCAAGCCCGACGGGACGCTGGCGGCTCCGCCAATGGTGCTGACCAGCGGAAAGAGCCCGCTCTTCATGGCTGCCCGCGACAGCGCCATTCGCGCGCTGTTTCGCGGGCAACCGTACGACATGCTGAAGCCCGAGCACTACGAGCAATGGAAAGACGTCGAGATCACGTTCGACCCCCGCGACATGATCCGCGGTTAGCCGTCGCGGCCGGTGCCAAGGCCGGAGGCGACGCCGCTTCAGCGGCAAGCTCCATGAGCCGCCGCCGGCTGATCATGTTGGGGGGAGCGGCGGGAGCGCTGGCAACGCTTTCGGCCCGACAGGCAGCGGCGGTGCTTAAGCTCGACGTCACCCAGGGCAACGTCCAACCGGTGCCGATTGCGATCCCGGATTTCGTCGCGGTCGGGCTGCCGGACCCCGCGGGCGGGCGCAATGTAAGCCAGATCATCGCCTCGAACCTGCGCCGCTCGGGTTTGTTCGCTCCGATCGACCAGGCCGCCTATATCGAGAAAATTGTCACCATCGACACGCTGCCGCGGTTCGGCGACTGGCGGCAGATCAATGCTCAGGCGCTGGTGACCGGCCGTATCACGCAATCAGACGGGCGCCTTAAGGCCGAGTTCAGGTTGTGGGACGTGTTCGCCGGGCAGCAGCTGCGCGGAGAACAATACAACACCACGGCGGACAATTGGCGCCGCATTTCACACATCATTTCCGACGCGATCTACGAGCGCATCACAGGCGACAAGGGCTATTTCGATACCCGCATCGTCTTCGTCGACGAATCGGGTCCGAAGGAGCGGCGAATAAAGCGGCTCGCATTGATGGATCAGGATGGGGCGAATGTGCGCTATCTCACCCGCGGGGACGACCTGGTGCTTACGCCGCGGTTCTCGTCGTCAGCCGACACCATCACTTATATGTCCTACCGGGAAGGCGATCCCAAGGTCTATCTCTTGAACATCGAGACCGGGCAGCGCGAGATCGTCAGCAACTTTCCCGGCATGACATTCAGTCCGCGTTTCTCGCCGGACGGCCAACGCGTGATCTTCAGCCTGCAGCGCGGTGGCAGTTCCAACCTGTTCGTGATGGACCTGCGCTCGAAAGCAACAATGCGCTTGACCGACACTCAGGTCATCGACACCGCGCCTTCCTACTCGCCGGACGGCACGCGCATCAGCTTCGAATCCGATCGCGGCGGCAAGCAACAGATCTACGTCATGGCGGCGACGGGCGGGGAGGCACAACGCATCAGCTTCGGGGAGGGCGCCTATTCGACGCCGGTGTGGTCGCCACGCGGCGACTATATCGCCTTCACCAAGCAGACCGAGAGCAAGTTCGCGATCGGGATCATGCGGACGGATGGCTCGGGCGAGCGGATTCTCACCGAGGGGTACCACAACGAAGGGCCGACCTGGGCGCCGAACGGTCGCGTGATCATGTTCTTCCGCGATCCGGGCGGCAACGCCGGGCCAATGCTCTACACCGTGGACGTGACCGGCCGTAACGAACAGATCCTGAAGACGCCGAGCTACGCGTCCGATCCTGCGTGGTCGCCGCTGTTGCAGTGAGGCGTTGATTTGGGGGCGCAGCACCGAAATGGAACTCACGGGGCCTACAAGGCGCCGCATTCACCGCCCATTAACCACGGGCAGGGGTTTTCCGCTTTTTCCTTGCGGTCGAGCGATCGGGGCGACACCCGATCAAGGTCAGTAAGAACCTTCGCTTAACCACGCACCTGCTAGACCTGCGGGATGGTGCGGTAACGACGCAACGGTGGAGGCAGCGGAATGGCGAATGTCGTTGTGCGCGTCGTCCGCGCGGCAAAGCTCGCCGGATTTCTGGCGTTGGCGCTTGCCGCGTCCGCTTGCGCGAATAGACCGAACGATCCGCAGGCTGGCGCCGGCTACGCGCCTCCTGGCAGCCAGCAGGATTTCGTGGTCAACGTCGGCGATCGGGTCTTTTTCGAATCGGATTCTTCCGAACTCACGTCGCAATCCATCGCCACGCTGGAGAAGCAGGCGCAATGGCTGCAGATCTATAACCAATACACCTTCACTGTTGAAGGCCATGCTGACGAGCGCGGCACGCGTGAGTACAACATCGCGCTCGGCGCCCGCCGTGCACAGACGGTGCGCGACTACCTCGCTTCGCGCGGGGTTCATCCGCAACGAATGCGCACCATCTCCTACGGCAAAGAACGTCCGGTCGCTGTGTGCAACGATATTTCCTGCTGGTCACAGAATCGCCGCGCAGTCACGGTGCTCAATACCAGCTCCTGAGCAAGACAGACACGGGGGAAGGGGACAGCCGGCGCCTTCGGGCGCCGGTTGTGTTTCGAGACTTCCACTTTCCAACGTGGGATCGTAACTTCGGCGTTCGTGAGGGTCGTGCGATGATGCGTGGGCCGAAGGGTGCGGGTGCGCCGCTTGGCGCTTGCGTTGCAGCAAGCGCGCTCGCGATGGTGCTTGCCGCCTGCGGGCAGGAAAACCGCTACGTGGCGCCGCCGCCGCCGAAGGTCACCGTGGCGATTCCAGTGCAGCAGAAGGTCACGCGCTACCTCGAGGCCACCGGCTACGCATCCGCGATCAACACCACCAATCTGGTCGCCCGAGTGCAGGGCTTCCTGCAAAAGATCAACTACAAGGACGGCGAGGAGGTGAAGGAGGGGGCGACGCTCTTCGTCATCGAGCCCGAGCCGTACAGGCTCAAGCTCGAGCAGGCGCGGGCTGCCGAGGCCGGCGCCCAAGCCACATTGAAGCAGACTGAACTGGAATACGAGAGGCAGGCCGAACTCGCGAGCCGCCAAGTCACCTCGAAACAGGCGCTCGACAACGCAACGGCCAATCGCGACTCCGCGCGGGCTCGGCTCAAGCAGGCAGAGGTCGACACCGCACAGGCCGCGCTGAACCTCAGCTACACGGAAGTCAAAGCTCCGTTCGATGGCATCGTCACGGCGCGTCTGGTCTCGCTTGGCGAGATGGTGGGAGCCAATGGCCCGACCCAACTCGCGACCATCGTGCAAACCGCTCCAATTCACGTGAATTTCAATATCAACGAGCAGGAGGTGCTGAATATTCGTGCGGACATGCGGCGCCTCGGCATCACCCACGAGGAGCTGAAGCAATATCCGATCGAAGTCGGGTTGCAGACCGATCAAGGATATCCCTATCGGGGCACGCTCAATTACGTGTCTCCCACCATCGAGCGTGCGACCGGAACGCTTGCCGTGCGCGCGATCCTGCCGAATCGCGATCAGGTGCTGGTGCCGGGCAATTTCGTGCGCGTTCGTGTTGGCGCCGCCGACGAGCACGATTCCTTTCTGGTACCGGATGCCGCGCTCGGTACCGACCAGGGCGGGCGTTACCTGCTCGTGCTGGATAAGGAGAATGTCGTCGAACAGCGCAAGGTCACGATCGGCCCCAAAGTAGGCGACCTCCGCGTGATCGAGAACGGGCTCAAGCCGGATGATCGCATCGTTGTTGCCGGAATTCTGCGCGCAATCCCGGGCCAGAAGGTCGATCCTCAGCTCGAGACTGCTGCTGCAACACGGGTCGGCCCTGCCAGCGCCAGGTAGCAGCGGCATATGATTTCCGATTTTTTCATCGCGCGGCCCGTGCTTGCGAACGTACTCGCCATCTTGATGGTGGTGATCGGCGGCGTCGCCATGTTCGCGCTGCCAGTGGCGCAGTACCCCGACGTCGTGCCGCCGACGGTGCAAGTCACCACGCGCTATCCCGGGGCAAGCGCCCGCACGGTCGTCGACACTGTCGCCTTGCCGATCGAGCAGCAAGTGAATGGCGTCGAGGGCATGATCTACATGCAGTCCTACAGCGGCGCGGACGGCAGCTATTCATTGACGGTGACATTCAAGATCGGGGCCGACCTCAACACTGCGCAGGTGCTGGTGCAGAACCGGGTATCGAGTGCGCTCTCCTCGCTGCCGCAGGCGGTGCAGTCGCAAGGAGTTGTCGTACAGAAGAATTCAACGGCGATCCTGCAGATCGTCACGTTGACGTCGCCCGACTTGCGCTACGACAGCCTCTATCTCGCGAATTACGCGACCATCAAGCTCAAGGACGAGATCGCTCGGCTGCCGGGGGTGGGCAATGTCGTCGTGTTCGGCGCAGGCCAATATTCGATGCGCATCTGGCTCGATCCGAACAAGATGCAGGCGCGCGGACTCGTGCCGCAGGACATAATTCAGGCGCTGCAGCAGCAGAGCACGCAGGTCACGGCGGGTCAGATCGGCGCGCCGCCTGCGCCGTCCGGCCAATCCTTCCAATACACCCTCAACGTCTTCGGCAGACTGAGCGATCCGGCCGAGTTCGCGCAGGTGATCGTCAAGACGGGCCGCGGCGGCGAGATCACGCGGCTCGGCGACGTAGGCCGGGTCGAGCTCGGATCGCAGACCTACGCGCAGGTCTTCACGCTCGATGGTCGGCCGGCGGCGGGACTGGCGATCTATCAGGCGCCCGGGGCGAACGCGCTCAATGTGGCGAGCGAAGTTCATGAAAAAATGGGCGAGCTGGAGCGCGAATTCCCGCAGGGGCTCATCGCCGAGATTCCCTTCGATACCACCAAGTTCGTCGAGCAGTCGATCCACGAGGTGTACAAGACGCTCTACGAGGCCGCGTTCCTCGTGCTCATTGTCATCCTCGTGTTCCTGCAGGATTGGCGCGCGATGCTGGTCCCGGGGACGACCGTGCCGGTCACCATCATCGGCGCCTTCGCGGCAATGGCGGCGCTCGGCTTCACGATCAATTTCTCGACCCTGTTCGCGATCGTGCTGGCGATCGGGATCGTGGTGGATGATGCGATCGTGGTGGTCGAAGGTGCCGTCCACAATATCGACAAGGGCATGTCGGGCCGCGAGGCGGCGAGCGCCGCCATGCGTCAGCTGTTCGGCCCGATCATCGGCATCACGCTGGTGCTGATGTCGGTATTCCTGCCGGCCGCGTTTCTGCCCGGCTTGACTGGCCGCATGTACGCGCAGTTCGCGCTGGTGATCGCGGCAACAGCGCTGCTCAGCGCCATCAACGCCGCCACGTTGAAGCCGACGCAATGCGCACTATGGCTGCGCCCGGCGGTGCCGCCGCAGCAGCGCAACGTATTCTATCGCGCCTTCAACCGGGCCTATGATCGGGTCGAGCGATGGTACGGAAGCTTGATCGCTTGCATGGTTTTGCGCAGTGGCTTGATGGTGGCCGTGGCGATCGCGGTCATTGCCGCTACCGGCTACTGGTTCTCGCGGGTGCCCACCGGTTTTCTGCCGATCGAGGACCAGGGCTACATGATCGCGCTCGTGCAGCTGCCCGATGGCGCCTCGCTCGAGCGGACGGAAAAAGCGCTGGACAAGGTGTTCGAGATCGCTCGCAAGACGCCGGGAGTCGCGCGAGTCGTCAACATCGCCGGAGTCTCGGCGCTCGACAACAGCGCGACGCTGTCGAGCGCCGGCGTGGCCTATATCATCCTCAAGGATTGGAGCGAGCGCGGCGAGGGCGAAGATCTGATGTCGCTCTTCAACAAGCTCAATGCCGATCTCGCCGTTATCCAGGAGGCGGATATCCTGGTAATGCCGCCGCCGCCGATCCAGGGCATCGGCAACGATGCCGGCTTCACTATGCAGGTCGAGCTGCGCGACGGCAGCTTCGACATGGCCAAGCTGCAGAGCGTCACCAACGCCATCGTCGCCAACGCCAAGACGCAGTCCGCGCTGCAGCTGGTGCTGGCCTCGTTCCGTTCGAGCGTGCCGCAGTACAGGCTCGAGGTGGACCGGGTGAAGACGGAGGCACTGCAGGTCTCGCTCGACCAGGTCTTCGCCGCGCTCGCCGGCTACCTCGGATCGTCCTATGTCAACCAGTTCAACCAGTTCGGCCGGGTGTTCCAGGTCTACGTGCAGGCCGACTCGCAGTCCCGTGTGCGGCTCGAGGACATCGAGAACATGTTCGTGCGCAACAGGGACGGCCAAATGATCCCGCTTGGGACGCTCGTAAAGATCACGCCGATTGTCGGTCCCTCCCTCATCAGCCTGTATAATCTGCGTCCAACGGCGACGATCATTGGGCTGCCGGCACAGGGGGTCTCATCGGGC
>Ga0209647_1000109_pt1 | contig 70727 bp, 57 predicted proteins | sample GraSoi_2013_60cm_FD_185827 | JGI IMG/M metagenome (GOLD analysis project Ga0209647, IMG submission 185827) | Grasslands soil microbial communities from the Angelo Coastal Reserve, California, USA - Sample 9_17_2013_60cm (SPAdes) (version 2) | ecosystem: Environmental > Terrestrial > Soil >...
TGGTTGCGGGGGTCAGATTTGAACTGACGACCTTCGGGTTATGAGCCCGACGAGCTACCAGGCTGCTCCACCCCGCTTCATGACTATAGCGGATGAGTGACGCGAGGTCAAACGCAGCCAGTGATGCAGCCGCGTCAACCTCCTCCAATCAAAGACCGCTTTCGCGAGGCGTGGTCACGGGCCGTATGTCCACGTGATGATTTCCTGCGTGGCGGTCTGTCCGCCGGTGCCAGCTGTGAAGCCGACGAAAGCGGTGCTTCCGCCGACCGTGCCGGGGATATTAATGGTCCAGGCGTTCGTGAACGTGGCATTGGTCACGGTATCCGTAATGGTCATCGTGAGCGTGGTGCCGTTGTAGGTCATGTGCACCTGGAAGATGTCGCCGCTGTGAAGGTTTACCCCGCCGCCGAGCGTAATCGCCGGGCTAGTGGGAGACGCGCCGTTGGTGTACAGCCCCGTGGAGTTGTTGCCCTCCTGCGCATTCTGGAACAGGTCGAATTTCACCGCGACGCTGGTGGGAATTCCAGGCGTTCCGCCGGGTGCGCCTGGGCCGTAGCCGAGTCCCCCACCTAAAGGTCCCAGCGCCGTTGTTCCGGCGTTCTGGATCGTGAAAGTCATACCGTCGGCGTTGGGATTCGTTAGCTGAAGACTGAAGTCAGTGGTGAAGGTCTGCACATTCACCGGCGTGGCGAACCAGGCGCTGCTTGCCTCCAACTGCCCGCCGTCGGTGAGCCGCAAACGAGTTCCGTTCAGCGTGGTGCGTCCGTTGGAGCTCAAGCCGGTCGCGGTAAAGCCGGAAGCAAAATTGATGGTGGGTGAGCCACCGCTCTGAATGGTGATTACTGAGGTGGCCGTGTTGCTCTGCGTGAAGCCTGACGCGGTGGCGATCGCTTTTACCGTAGTGGTCGTGCTGACCGTGAACGGGTTGGTGTACGGTGTCGATGAGGGGCTCGGCGGGCTTCCGTCCAACGTGTAGAAAATGTTCGAGCCGGCGGTGGAGTCCGTGATGGTCACCGTTTGCGAAGAAGTGTATGTGCCGGTCGCCGGAGAAATTACCGGTGTGGCCGCGGGCGATTGCGAATTGATGGTGATCACGGAAGTCGCCATCGGGCTCTGACTGAAACCTGACGCCGTGGCGATGGCCTTTACCGTGGTCGTCGTGCTGACCGTGAACGGGTTGGTGTACGGTGTCGATGAGGGGCTCGGCGGGCTTCCGTCCAACGTGTAGAAAATGTTCGGGCTGGCAGTGGAATCCGTGATGGTCACCGTTTGCGAAGATGTGTATGTTCCCGTTGCAGGCGAGATCACAGGAGTAGCAGCGGGTGGCTGCGTCGAGCCATTAGACGAGTACGTCCAGGAAATGATCTGCTGTGTCGCGGTCTGCCCGCCAGTGCCGCCGGTGAAACCGACGAAAGCGGTGTTTCCGCCTACAGTAGCGGGGATATTAATGGTCCAGGAAGTCGTGAACGTGGCATTGGTCACGGTGTCTGTGATGGTCATGGTGAGCGTCGTGCCATCGTAGGTCATGTGCACCTGGAAGATGTCGCCGCTGTGAAGGTTTACCCCGCCGCCGAGCGTAATCGCCGGGCTAGTGGGAGACGCGCCATTGGTATACAACCCTGTGGAGTTGATGCCCTCCTGCGCATTCTGGAACAGGTCGAATTTCACCGCGACGCTGGTGGGAATTCCAGGCGTTCCGCCGGGCGCGCCTGGTCCATAGCCGAGTCCCCCACCTAGAGGTCCGAGCGCCGTTGTTCCCGCATTCTGAATTGCGAACGTCATACCGTCCGCGTTCGGGTTGATGAGCTGCATTGCGAAATCGGTGGTGAAGGCCTGCACGTTTACGGCTGTGGTGAACCACGCGCTGGAAGCCTCCGATGCCCCACCATCGGTTAACTGCAGACGAGAACCGTTTAGTTTTGCTTGCCCATTAAGACTCAAGCCAATGGTGGTGAAGCCCGAAGCGAAATTGATGGCCGTCGAGCCACCGCTTTGAATAGTGATCACCGAGGTGGCCGTGTTGCTCTGCGTGAAGCCTGACGCGGTGGCGATGGCTTTTACCGTGGTCGTCGTGCTGACCGTGAACGGGTTGGTGTACGGTGTCGATGAGGGGCTCGGCGGGCTTCCGTCCAGAGTATAGAAAATACTCGGGCTGGCAGTGGAATCCGTGATGGTCACCGTTTGTGCAGAAGAATAGGTGCCGGTTACCGGAGAAATCATCGGTGTGGCTGCGGGCGGCTGCGAATTGATGGTGATCACGGAAGTCGCCGTGGGGCTCTGACTGAAACCCGACGCGGTGGCGATGGCTTTTACCGTGGTCGTGGCACTGACCGTGAACGGGTTGGGGTACGGTGTCGATGAAGGACTCGGCGGGCTTCCGTCCAGAGTGTAGAAGATGTTCGAGCCGGCAGTGGAATCCGTGATGGTCACCGTTTGCGAAGAAGTGTATGTCCCGGTCGCCGGACTGATGATGGGCATGGCGGCGCTCGGAGAACCTGAAGCGTTCGAGACGTAAGTCCAGTACGAAATATCCTGGACAACGGTGTAATGCCCTGTTCCTCCAGTAAACCCCACGTATGCGGTGTTCCCGGCCACAGTTCCAGGAATATTCACCGGCCAAGAAGTTGTGAACGTTTTACTGGTATTCGCGGTATCGGTGATGGTCAACGTGAGCGTCGTGCCGTCGTAACCGATGTGCACGGCAAAAATATCTTGGCTCTGAAGATCGACGCCGCCTCCCAGAGCGACCGCCGGCGTCATAGGCGCCGCGCCGTTGAGATAAAGGCCCGTGGAGTTGTTGCCCTCGCCCGCATTGCTAAACAGGTCGAATTTGACCGCCACGCTTTTCGGTATCCCCGGAGTGCCGCCGGGCGACGTCGCGCCGTAACCCAGACCCCCTCCAAGAGGCCCAACGGCAGTCGTACCGACGCCCTGAATGGTAAAAGTGAAACCGTCAGCGTAAGGGTTAGTTCCCGGCGTTTGCTGGAAAGCGAAATCGGTGGAAAATCCCTGGACGTTGACCGGCGTGGGATACCAGGCAGCCGCCGCCTCGAGCCCCCCACCGTCGGTGACGCGCAGGTGGGTGCCGTTCAACTTTGCCTGGCCCACAAACGCCATGGCCCCTGGTGTAAATCCCGTTTCGAAATTGATAGAGCTTGCCGCGTTCTGAACGATCGTATACAACCCGCTGGCGACCGGACTGTCGGCCAGATTCGGATCCGTGGCAATGGCCTTCAGCGTTGACGTCGCGCTTATCGTCACAGGTCCGCTGTACTGCTTGCTGAGCTTGGTCGGCGTCGAGCCGTCCGTCGTGTAATAAATCGTCGCGCTAGACCACGTATCGGTAATGGCAACGGACTGCGGCGAGGTGAAATTACCGGGAGGCAGGTTGAAAACTGGCATCGGGACTTGGTTGATGAGCGTGTAGGTCTCGCTAGCCACCAGGCTGGCAAGGTAACCGGGTCCACCGGCGATGGCTCGCACCGTTTGGGTGCTGGTTATGTTGAAAGGACCTGTGTATACAGCGGAGGCAGTCGTCGGGGCGCTTCCGTCCGTGGTGTAGAAAATCTGCGCGTTGGGTGAGGAGTCCGTAATGGTGACCTGTACGGACGGGTGGAACATCTGGCCGGCAGGATTGATGACGGGCTGAGCAGCTTGTGTGGCACCATTGAGCAGGCCGTAGACGCTGAGTTGATACTCCGCCCCGACATACACTTTGCCACTGGCGACGGTGGGCACGACGAACTTCACAGCGTTGCCGGGAGTGTCGCGGTTAGGATTCTGGTCGCTAGAGTACAGCGGGTTGGAGACGTCCGCGGCGTTGTGGGCGTAGAGAATTTCGGGACCCTGCGAGTCGAACGCATCGGTTCGGACATTCCAAACGATACCGTTGGTAGTTCCATTCGCCGAGACCGTGGGCGTAGAGCCAGGGAAGGGGGATCCCACAACAGAAGTGGACGTCGGAGTCGGGGAGATTGCCCCGTTTGAAAATGAGAACGCCTTCAAACGGTCATTGCTCGCCCAAAAATACAAATGACCGTTCCAGAATGCCCCCATGCCATACACTTCGCCGCTCAGGAAGGCCTTTGCTTGCGGGTCCGACGTGTTTGCGGGGGTATAGCCGCCGAGATTGTCCTGATTCAAGACGTAAATCCGAGCGGACTTTCCAACTTGCACCAGCAGGTGCTGACCTCCGCTGACTGAATCCGGCAATATTAGAACGCCTCCGGACCCTTGGTCCTTGTCGGAGGCGCTCAAGTTCGCTTGGTCGTAAGGCGTGAAATCATCGCCCACCGTAGTCGAGCCGGAAATCATGGTAGGTGCACCGCCGGCGAGATCCAGCTTGATGACGGAGTCCCCATAGTTCATCGTATTGGAGTGATTCGGCGCCACTGCGTCGTACGCACCGTTGCCTGTTGCAGCATACAAACGACCATAGGGATGGCCAACGGGGTCGGACACCACGGCGGCAAGGCCTGAGCCTCCAAGCCAGATTCCACCGCCTAGTCCGTTCGACGTTGAACACCAAGCGCCAGTCAGCTTCAGAGTTGCCGCGTCGTAGCCAAGAATCCATCCGTGATAAGGCCCGGTGTCTTCGTGCGATCCGAAGCCGAAGTAAACGATTCCGTTCAGCAGCAGGAGACCAGTGCGCTGGTTCGTCCACTTAGGGTCGAATTTGAGCATCCCGCCGGAGCTGCCGTTCCCATTACCGGGAACCGACGCCGCCAGAAGCACCGGCCCACCGAATTTTTCGGCTCCCGTCGCAATGTCGAGTGCGTGCAGGCGGGCGAGGTCGACGCCATTCTCTTTTATCTTTCCCACCAGATATATCGTGTTGGTCGCAGGGTCGATGACAGGGGTGCCTGTAATACCCACCTCAGGAACCAGGTCGGTTTCGCCCATGTCGCTGGCCGGCACCGGTGTTGCTGTTGCTCCGGCGGCAACGCCATGTGCGGAATCCAGCAACGTTATCTGCCACAAGGGCTTGCTGTTGGGCCCGAGGTTGCCGTCGGCGTCGAACGCATACACGCTGTCGTGCTCGGTGGCTACGAACACCACATTGTGTTTGGTGCCCGCCTGCGGAGTGCCCGCGCCCATCGTAATGTTCGCCATGTACAGCGGTTGCGCGACGACGTAGCCGTCCACAACGTAGTAAAACAGCTTGCCGAAATTGTTGGCGTTCACGTTGGAGGGAGTGAGGACTGTCTCGCCCGTGTTCGCGCCCGTGCGCGCAGCGTCGTTGTGCTGCGTGGTCACGTTTTGCGCAGGAGTGCTGCCCGCAAGGAGGAAAATCGTCATGGAGCCCAGAATCAAAGACAGGCGCACTTCTCTGTTAGTGTTCTTGGCAAACACGCGGTTCTCCCTGTGGCAAAGAATTCAATCGTTTATCGTTGCTATTTAGCGGAGGCCGATTAAAACGGTGCTCCAACCCTTTCGGCTATGCACCGAATGGATCGTCACCCCTGGGCATCCGGCCGGGCGCGGGAGGGAATGACACATATCGGTCACGTACGATTCAAGAAGACAGCTACCCCACAACGGCCTCAGTCTAGGTAAGGTTCAATGAAGCGCGCAATACTAAGGACATGGTACAAAGCGGAAGGAACTTACTGGCGTCCGTAAATTGCTGTGCAGACGGCGCTTAGAGTGGGAGACTGGGCACGCGATGGGCATAGGGCGTCGCGAGCCGTATAAACACCACTCGCCGGCTCAGGGCCTAAATCGCCTTGGCTACAGGAAACACCTGATTGCGATATATCGCGCGTGGTTTACCTTCTGAATTAACACCATGCGTGAAAACGCTCATGGCGAGACCGACCCTCGCTGACGGACGGGTGCCTGCCTCCTCACACCGAACACAGGCACCTGTCCCCCCTTTTCTTCCCTACTAATCTAACGGTTTGCTTTGAATCAAGCGGGGGGAGAGCTTGCCAATTCTGCTCGGGCGTTCGCGTCGACGTTGCGGAGATACCGGCGCGCTAAACGTTCAGTCCGTGACTGCGGCACAGATGCACGATTCCCAGCCGGTTTGCCGCGCCCACTTTTTGCTTCATGCGATACAGGTGATTCTTGACGGTCTGTTCCGATAGGCAGAACTGATCGGCGATCTCCTTGTTGGAAGCCCCTCGCGCCAGCAGCGGCACAAGCTCTTGCTCGCGCTGCGTAAGTCCCAAGGAATCACGCACGAGCGAAGAGGGGAGAGAATTCGCGCTCTTCTCGAAATAGTTAAAAAGCAGCTGGCAGAGGTGCCCGTCGCAAAACGCGCCCCCGCGGCAGACCACCTGCACCGCCTCTAGCACGCGCTGCGATGATGCATCGCGCAAAACGTATCCCGCAATCCCGCCGCGAATACACTTCAGAAATTCCTGCGGTTCATCGTTCATTCCGAGCATCATGATACGGACGCCCGGAGCATGCATCCGCGCCATGCGAACAATGGACAAGTCGCTCGCCACATCGCCGCCGGAATTCAAGAGGAGTAAATCAGCACAGGATTGCGTCAGCTCTTGCACCCTTTCGACGGTCGCGGCGCTCTGCCCCACGACCTGCAGATCATTGCGCTTGGCCAATAGCTTGCCCAACGTTTCGCGGAGCAGGCGGTTGTATGCCATCACATAAATGCGCCATGTGGTTTCCGTCGCGCGTTTGGTTTCGCCGCTCAAGGCTGAGCGCGCGTCTCGCGCGGTTTCGGAACCGCGACGCTCCTCTACGATCACTTCCAAATCGGAGATAGGGCTTGTGAAGTTTTGTTTCATCCCTGAACCCTATCCGTGTAAACGTATGGCTTCTCAAATGCCACACTTCGACGGCTGGAGGGAGCGGCTGGGCAGCCGCAGCCGCGTGACGCATACAGGAACCGCACGTCACACTGGTCTGATTGACGCGCGCGGGTGCCGGATGCCCGTCTGGCTGACAAATTCCAAAAAAAGACTCGGCTGCACGAATAGCAAACGACGGTACTCCGCCGGAATAGGCTAAATCCCCTACAACCAATAGGCTGTGCCCCTACCATGCACTACAATTCTGCCTGCGCTTCGCGTACTAACTTGCCAGGCGCCGCCGTCCTTCTCGCTCGCGAGCCGCCGGGCGCGCGCGCGTCGGTTTTTTTCGCTTTTGGGCTTCTGAATCCTGCAGGCTCCGTTTTAGCGCCTCCATCATGTCGATCACCGGAGCTCGCTTGGGCGGCGCCTCTTCCACGATCGTCTTCCCTTCCCGCTTCGCTTCGATCAGCGCCTTCAGATTTTGTTGAAAGGTGTCGTGATATTTCTGCGGCTTGAAATCCCCGGCGAGGCTTTCGACTAGCTGCTCCGCGAGCTTGATCTCCTGCGGCTTTAGCTTCACATCCTCGGGGAGTTTTCCGTAACCCTCGACACTGCGGATTTCGTTGACGAAATACATCGTGTGAACTGTCAGGCCATGACTTCTTGGCCGTATGAATACCGTGTATTCCCGCAAGTGCATCGTCACCTTCGCAATCCCCACACGATCCGAGTCTTCCAGTGCCTTGACCAGAAGTACGTAGGGTTTCGCGTTGTCCTTCTCCGGCAGCGCGAAGTAGGAGGACTCAAAAAATATCGGATCAATCTGCGAGCCTTTGACGAAGGCCTGAATCTCCATCGTCCTGCTGGACTGCGGCATGATTTTCTTTAGCTCCTCGTTTTCAATCAGCACGTACTTTCCCTTCTCGTATTCGTAGGCCCTTACTACCTCCGACCGGTCTACGATGCGGCGGTGCGTGGGGCAATATAGAGGTTGACGCAACCGCGTATGACATTCCTTATGAATCTGGTGCAGCTTGATGCGCTCGGGGCGCGCGGCCGCGTACAACCGGATGGGAATGCTCAGCAGGCCAAAGCTGATGGCCCCGTTCCAGACCGAAGTCGCCATCTTCTTTTTCTCCTGGACAAATGGTAGGTCGGCAAGAGCGCCGCGCAATAGGGTAAAACCCTCACTCGCTTGAACTCGCACCGCGAGCCGAGGAGTCGAGACCCTAATAACCACGCCCATTGCGCAGCGACCGCTCCCTGAACGCCGGACATTTTACGGCAGGCGGCGCGGTGCGCGCACTATAATGCGATGAGAATGGCTGAACTCGCGGAATATCGTCGCAAGCGCCGCTTTGAGGAGACGCCCGAGCCTCGCGGAAAGAAAGCTCGCAAAGACGAAAAGATATTCGTCATCCAAAAGCATGCCGCGCGTCGTCTCCACTATGATTTGCGCCTCGAAGTCGGCGGCGTGCTCAAATCCTGGGCCGTTCCCAAGGGACCTTCGCTCAATCCGGGGGACAAACGATTGGCGATTCAGGTGGAAGACCACCCGTTTGAGTACCGCACTTTCGAAGGAACCATCCCCGAGGGGAACTATGGCGCCGGCGAAGTCATCATCTGGGACCAAGGCACGTACGAACCGGAAGGTGCTCTCAGTGCCGAGGAGCAACTCGAACGCGGCGAACTGAAGTTTCGTTTACACGGCCGCAAATTGAATGGAAGCTTCGTGCTGGTCAAGTTGAAACGCAGCCAAGGCAAGAATGAATGGCTGTTGATCAAGCACCGCGACGAATACGCAGACCCGCTGTGGAATGTGGACGAACACGGCGAGTCGGTTGTCAGCGGCCGTCCTCTACCCGAGACGCAAAAGGAGAAGAGATCCGACCAGGACTCTACCCCACTCAATCCCGCGCAGTTGCCCGGAGCCCGAAGCGCTCCGATGCCGCGCGAGGTTTCCGTTACACTGGCCAAGCTCGCGGACAAACCTTTCTCCGACCCGAACTGGCTTTTCGAAATTAAGTGGGACGGTATTCGCACCGTCGCCTTTGTGGACAACGGCGATGTGCGCCTATTTTCACGCTCCAAGCGCGATGTCACCGCGGAATTCCCTGAGTTTCAGGACCTGGCCAGACACCTGCGTGCGGGCACGGCCATACTCGACGGTGAAATCGTCACGCTGGACGAAAACGGGCGCAGTGATTTCCAAAAGCTCCAAAACCGCTTCGGCGTCAGCAAACCTTCGCAGAAGCTGATAAGAGACGTGCCGCTCACCTATTACCTTTTCGATGTGCTCTATTGCAATGGCTTCGATGTGCGAAAAACCCCGCTCTTGCAACGAAAAGATTTGCTGCGTCAGATGCTTCGCGCCGACGACCAAGTGCGCTATTCGGAGCACCAACTCGAGAAAGGCAAAGAACTGTACGCCGCAGCGAAGCAAAAAGGCCTGGAGGGCATCGTTGGGAAGCAGGTCGAGAGCCCCTATACGGGAAATCGCACGAGCCTCTGGCTGAAATTCAAGATCGTGAACGAGCTCGACGCCGTGATCGTCGGCTGGACAGCACCGCGCCGCACGCGCCAGTATTTTGGGGCGCTGGTGCTGGCGTCATTCGACGAAAAAAAGAATTTGCAATTTATTGGCAGCGTGGGCACGGGCTTCGACCAAAAAACACAAAAGGATCTGCTCGCGCAACTCGAAAAACTGCGCGTCGCGCGTTCGCCTCTGCACGATCCTCCCAAATTACGCGAACACGTTGAATGGGTGCGGCCCGCAATGGTTGCGCGAGTCAAATACGCGAACTGGACGGAAGACAATCACTTGCGCGCGCCCGTTTTCCTGAGCATCCGCAAGGACCGCACTCCGGAAGAATGCACCTTCGCCGCCGCGCGGCCTGAGCACGCTCCAGACCCGCCGTCTGTGACAGCGCCAACTTCGCGCCCAAAAGCTTCCACGGACGACGCGGGTTTTGAGGAATTGGCTCACGGCACATCCGAGAACCTCCACCTGCAGGTCGACGGCAGGACGCTCGCGCTCACGCATTTGAACAAAATTTATTTTCCGGAGTCCGGCATCCGGAAGCGCGATCTCCTCGCGTATTACTACGGCATCGCGGATCATATTCTTCCGTTCCTTAAGGACCGTCCCTTGGTGATGCGGCGCTACCCAAACGGCATCCAAGAGCAAAGCTTCTTCCAAAAGGAAGCGCCGAAATCCATTCCCAGTTGGATCCAGCGAGCCACCGTATATTCCGACGAGCGCGGGGGCGAAATGGATTACGTAATGGCTCAAGACCGCCCTTCGTTGCTCTTCCTCACCAATCTCGGCTGCATCGATCACAATCCGTGGTCGAGCCGCTTCGACAACCAGGATTATCCCGATTACGTCTTTTTTGACCTCGATCCCACGCCCGAGACGCCATTCAGCACCGTGCTTCGCGTGGCCCGCTCGATTTACAAGGTGCTGCTCTCAACGCGGCTCGCCTGTTTCTTGAAAACTTCCGGCGCCACCGGATTTCACGTCTACGTGCCCCTCGAGCCGATTTACAAGTACGCGCAGACGCGCACGTTCGCGGAGATCATTAGCCAGATCGTCGCTTCCGAGCTGCCGCGAGACACGACGCTCGAGCGCAGCGTCCGCAAGCGCCCGCCCGGACGCGTGCTGCTCGATGCCTTGCAGAATGCAAAGGGCAAGCCATTGGCAGCGGTTTATTCCGCGAGGGCCCATCGTGGAGCCACGGTGTCGACCCCAGTGAGCGCAGAAGAGCTTATGAATGGGAACATCGACCCTGAAGCTTGGACCATCAAGACTGTACCGTCTCGGCTGGAAGCCGCCGGCGATCTCTGGAAAGACGTTTGGAAGAAACGGCAAACCCTGGACGCAGCGCTCGAAGCCATGAGCCGCCGCCTCTCCAAGGGAAAGCAAAAATAGTGTTCCCAAATAAAAAACGGCGGCTGGGTCCTTGGAACCCCAGCCGCCGGCTTGCAGTCCACGCTTTAGGCCCGCGCACCTCGGGCCTTTCCGCGCGGAGCCTCTTCTTCGTCGTCCTCGCTTCCGCTCTCCTTAGCTTGCACGTTAATTTCCTCGCCTAGTTGCGTGAGTTTTTCGTCTGTCTCCTTCTCTTCCTCGAGGGTCTTGTCCAGCAGAGCGCTCGCTTCGCTCTCGCCCAACAAGTCCGCCCAAGTCCTCACGCAGCCGTAAGCCGCGATCTCGTAATGCTCGACGCGCTGCGCGGCGGAGATCAACGCCGCATCCATAACTTCGCCCTCGAAATCCTCCTCCATGATTTCCTCGCCCTCCTTGATAAGGCCCATCATGCCGGCGCATTTCTTTCCGGAAGGCTTCTCGCCGAGGTTGTCAAAGATTTCCTTCAGGCGATCCACGTGGCCGCGTGTCTGCTCCAAGTGTTCCTCGAAGCCCGAGCGGAGCTTCTGTGAGGACGCGGCCTTGGCCATCTTTGGTATAGCCTTCACCAAACGGTTCTCTGCGTCATACAAATCCTTTAATTCATCGACATACAATTCCATCAAAGCGTTATGCTGCATTGCTGCTCTCCTTTTGTTTTGGCAATTCTCCCGATTCTCGCGTTCCGCGGGCCTTGTGTGACGTTAGAAGCTGGGGCAGGCGGCGTCCATACACAAATGTCTCTAACCTTTTCCTCGTGAGCGGGTAACGAGGCGCAGATCATCCCGAACTGGTCTCTGGTGAAGGACACATCGAAGAAGTTAATTCCAAATTCAGCGGAACTCCGGCTCCTTACCCTCTTTCATCAGAATTCTCTCCAGGACCTGGACCTGGGCTTAGTCTTAACGTGGCATGATCCATGCCAAGGGTTCAATCGAGCTTTCGCTGGACGGCTGCCTCGCAACCACGCTGGTCCTGGGGTATCTAACCTATGAGCGTGGTGACGCACATGGGCGCGATGCTATCGGCAAATACGGCCGGAATACCGCGATGGGGCTTGCCGCCCTGGACCATTGATTTCCATTCGGAGCATCAAGGGCTCCCGGAGGAAGTTGAATTCGCTGTCGTTGGCGGAGGCTTTACCGGTTTGGCCGCGACGGCTTGGCTGCGGCATTTCGAACCCAATAAGCGCGTGGCACTTTTTGAGGCCAGCCGCATCGGCGCAGGCTCCAGCGGACATACCGGGGGAATGGCACTCTCAGAAACGGCGGCGGGGGACTTGCCCGGACTGGGCGATGTGCTGGCGGGTTTTTCCAGCATTCTACGGGAGCTCCGGGTTCAGTGCGATTTGACTCTGCCCGGCACATGGGAGATCGGCCGGCAGGGAGTGATGCCGAATTCCTCGATCGCGTGGAACGATTCCGGCACGCTGGGGGTCACGCGAGAGGTGCCCGGCGGCACAATCGATCCCGGCAGGATGCTGAGCGGCCTGGCGCACGCCGCGAGCAAACGTTGCGCGCAAATTTTCGAAAATGCGCCCGTCGAAAACTTGAGCCTGGAGGAATCGCCCGTCCTGAACATTCAGGGAAAGCCAGTGCGCGCTCGCTGCGTCCTGATAGCAACAAACGCCGAGTCCCTGGAGCTGAGCGGTCTTGCGGGCCGCGCGCAGGCGAAATTCACGATGGCGGTGGCGACGGAACCGCTGTCGCCCGAACAGATTTCGTCGCTAGGGCTCGCGCAGGGCAAACCGTTTTATACCGTCGATCTGCCATATTTGTGGGGCCGTCTCTTCCACAAAAACCGCCTGATTTTTGGAAGCGGATTGGTGCATCTTGAGGATTGGCGGGAATTGCTGACGTTGAATGTTTCGGAAGGCCAGCCAGCCGAGCTTCTGGCGGACCTCGAAAAACGTGTGCGCGAACTGCATCCCGCGCTGCGCGGTGTCCGGCTGAGTCATCGCTGGGGCGGACCGATTTTGATCGCGGACAGGTGGCAGCCGGTGTTTACGCGGCATCCAGAGAATCGGAACGTGATTGTGCTGGGGGCGTATAGCGGACACGGCGTGGCACAATCGGTTTATCTGGGCGCATGGGCGGCCGAAGCAATGCTTGGCAGGAGAGAGTTGCCTGATTGGAGCCTGCCGGATTAAGTACGCGGTAGGACGCACCATCTCCCATGCAAACAATTTCAAAAGGTTGTTTTTTTGATGTGTATCTAACACTTCGCGAGGGTGATGTACTTTTTTTCTAAAGCATTTGCAACATCGCTAAGCATTTGCAATATCAAAGTTTGACCTGTCAGGATGCTGACAAACTGTCCAAGCGAATCAAAGCGCTTGACACTGATCTAAATTTCTCCGCCTGCAGTGTTCTTGTTTCCCGGCACTTCCAAGGGTTGCATGAAATTCCCACTTGGCACCCCAAGTGCTCCTCCTCCACTTGCATGCTACTTCTATAGGTCTCACTAAGGACGGCACCTATGTCGAAAAAACGCGCTGCCCTTCGCACGAGTCGGTTTGACTACCGTTTTTCGCGCGAGGTGGGACAGTGATCCGGGACGAGGATGGCTGCCTTGAGGGCGCTGCATTTCCGGGGCGTGCGGCAAGTTCTTCACGGTACCGTTCCATCTCAACTTCTGCGGCGCCGTACACCAGCACGCCGCGAACCGTAGGTACTTTACGGCATGGGGCACACCCGCAAACGTTTTTTGTACTACGCGGGTGCGACTGCAAGTTTTGTGACCTATTGAGGATACAGCCAGAAAAACCTGAAGTCCCGCGTGGTAACAGGCGCGCGAGTACTTTGGCTTTCGCGGCTGGTACTTTTCCTTCCACACTTTTTCGAACCTTTTGATTCTCTGCGTTTGTTCCTAACCTCGGGATTGCGTCTCGGCGACTTTCGCCGCTCGGGAGCGGTTGTTATGGAAAATGCAGTGCGCGTGCTGGTGGCCAACCGTCCGCGCCTTCTTCGCGAAATGGTGATGTCGGCGCTTGCCGAGCAGGAAGGGATCGATGTCGTCGGAGAAGCGGATGACGAGCGCGACGTCCCAGAAATGGTGGCGCGAACCAAGCCGGATTTTTTGCTGATTGGGATGGAGGAAGGGCGCAGGCGTCCACGGATTTGCGATGTTTTGCTGAAGCAGTATCCGTCGTTGCGCATCATTGCCGTGGCGCAGTCTTCGAATGTGGGAATTTTTTATTGGGCGTCGTTCGAGATTCATTCGGCGACTCTGGAAGCGAGCGAGGAAGGGCTGTTGGAAGTGATTCGCAAAAAAGATGCACTGCCGGGAGGACGAATCTCTTGAGAACAAAGCCGCGCGAGCAAAAAAACAAAGTGGGTCGGGCCGTTTACGGGATGCAACGTGCGACGGCACTAGTGCTCGCGTGGGTTCTTGCGACCGGCCCGTTGCTTTCCGCTCCGAATGCCGCGGCCGGACAGCAGCAGGACCAGCGCGCGCCGCAAGAGGCCGGACGTTCGAATACGCAGATGCCGGCGGGATTCGAACGCCGGCAGTCTTCCTCGGATTTGGTCTCGGAGAATTTGGCAAGGGTAACGGCTACCGCCGATCAAATCCTGGCCGCGCTGAACAAGGATCCAGGGCTCATGGTGGAGCTGAAGACCCTTTATGCGCGGGAGGCGGGGCTGCAGGGGCAGGTCCTCGAGGAAAACGATTTGACCGATGCGGCGGTAGAGGCGCGGCTGCGGCAGGATCTGCGGCTGCGCATGCTGGCCACCAAGCTCTTGCAGCGGTACGGATATTTGTTGCCGCGGATCAATCCTGATTCAGATATGGCTGAGGAGCGGATGCTGATTTTGCGGCAAAAAGCCCAGGACATGCAGCGAGCGGCGGCGCGGCAGGAGCTCGCTGGGCAATTGCCTTTCGCGCAGGCAGCCGGATGCGATCCGCGGGCGGATCTGTCGTGTCTCGCCGGACAAATGGGATCTGGAGGAGTTGCCGCGGGCGCGCTGCAAAACGGCGTAGGCTCGCCCCGACAAACGGATGCGCCGCAGCAAACACCGGTGCCCGACTACTCGAATACGTCTTCGGAGATTCGCACAGCGAGCACGCCCCCGAGCACCAACGTCGAAACCTTATTGGCTTCGGCGAAGGCGGGTGACAGCAGCAATGCCATAAGCCTGAATCCGCCGAGCGGCTTCAGTTTGCCGAAATTCGGCGGCATGAGCGATTCGCCTTTGCCTGTTTCGCAATCGGATGCGCTCGGTGCGCTGGCATTGACCTCGGCAGGTGCATCAGAAAAACGCGGAGGCGGAACGGCTGATTCTTCGCGCGCTGGTGGACTCGACATCGATCAGCTATTGAGTGCCTACAAAAACGCCCAGCCGATCGCGGCGGAATTTGAACCGGTGCGCATGGTGCGGGAGCCGAGTCCTTACGCGAATGTTCCCGCGCTGTATGACTTGTATGTGCAGGCGAGAGCAAGCAATCAGCCGACACAGCGATTTGGGTTGAACGTGTTCCAGCGCGGCGCTGCGAAGACGGACTTGCTGCCCATGGATTTGCCGGTCGGGCTGGACTACGTGGTCGGGCCGGGCGACGGCCTGGCGATTGATTTGTGGGGCGGAGTATCACAACGGATTACCCGAACAGTGGACCGCGAAGGACGCGTGTCGCTGCCGGAGGCCGGGCCGGTATTAGTCGCGGGGAAGACCCTGGGCGACATTCAAGAGCAGTTGCAGCGGATTTTGCGCACACAATTTCGTGATGTCTCGGCGGATGTGTCGCTGCTGCGCTTGCGGAGCGTGCGCGTGTACGTGGTCGGAGAAGTGACGGCTCCGGGAGCTTACGACATCAGCTCGCTTTCGACGCCGCTGAATGCGCTGTTTTCAGCAGGAGGCGTGACTGCGCGGGGATCGTTGCGGCAGTTGGAACACTATCGTGGAAGCCAGTTAGTGGAAAAAGTCGACGCGTACGATTTGTTGCTGCGCGGAGTGCGGCGAAATATGCAACGGCTGGAGAGCGGAGACTCGTTGCGCGTACCGCCAATCGGCCCGACAGTGACGGTGGATGGAATGGTGCGGCGTCCCGCAAGTTACGAAATGCGGGCAGAGAAGAATTTGGAGGATGTGTTGGATTTGGCGGGCGGGATTCTTCCGGCGGCCGCTCTGCGCCATATCGAAGTACAGCGGCTGGTGGCTCATGAGAAGCGCACGATGTTCAGCCTGGATTTGGGCGAGGCCAGCGACACCGAAGCGGTGCGCGAGCAGATGCGGAAGTTTGCGGTGCAAGACGGGGATCAGATTCATATTTTTCCGATTGCGCCCTACAACACCGCGGCGATTTATGTCGAAGGGCACGTGCTGCGGCCGGGGCGATATTCCTACCACGAGGGGATGAAGCTGACGGACGTGGTGGCGTCGTACAAGGATTTGCTGCCTGAGCCTGCGGGGCGGTATGCGGAAATTATTCGATTGAAAGCGCCGGATTACCGTCCGGTGGTGGAGAGCTTCGACTTGACGAAGGCGCTGGACAATCCCCAGGCGTCGCCCGCGTTGCAGCCGCTCGATACGGTGCGGATTTTCGGGCGCTACGACTTTGAACCTGCGCCGGAAGTTATCGTAACCGGCGAAGTGCGGTCTCCGGGACGGTACGCAACTTCCGGGCAGCAGCACTTGCGTGATGTTTTGTTTCAGGCGGGCGGAGTTTCGCCCGATGCGTGGTTGGACTCGGCGCAGGTGTTTCGAACGATGTCGGACGGGACCACGAAAGTTTTCAGCGTAAATCTCCGGAACGCGCTGGACGGGAATGCGATCGACAACCTGGTGGTGGAGCCGCGGGATCGCGTGATAGTCCACCGGCACCCGGACTTCGAGGAACCGCGCAGCGTATACGTGCAAGGAGACGTGGCGCACCCCGGACGGTATCCGCTGGCGGGAAACATGCACGCTTCGGACTTGATTCGCTCCGCGGGCGGCTTGCTGCGCAGCGCGAGCCCAGAAGACGGCGAGCTCGCGCATTACGTAACAAAGGCGAGCGACTCCGCGGCGCCGGTGCCGGTGAATGTTGCGGTGAATTTGCGCGCCGCGCTGGAGGGAGACGCCGACCGCGATATCATCCTGAACTCCGGCGACGTCCTGACCGTACCGCAAAAAACAGGATGGAGAGACATCGGCTCCTCAGTGTCCCTGCGCGGCGAAGTGCGTCATCCGGGAACTTACGGAATCCGCACCGGCGAGCGCCTTAGCGAGGTGCTGGAACGCGCCGGGGGATTCACCACGGCTGCCTATCCATACGGCGCGGTGCTGACGCGTCGCGAGGTGCGCGATTTGGAAATGAAGTCGCACCAGGAGTTGATACAGCGGGTGAAGTACGAAGAACAGGCGCTGAAGTCGCTGCCGGAAAATACTGAGGATCAGAAGAACCTCAAGCTGACCGCGCTCGCGCAGGTGCAAACGACTCTCGACCAATTGCAGGCTAATGCCCCGGTCGGGCGCGTGGTGATCCACATCAACAGGGACATAAAGCAATGGAAGAACACAGAGGCTGATCCTGTGGTGCGCGACGGAGACGAGTTGGTGGTGCCCAAGAAGGCGAACTACGTAATGGTGATGGGACAAGTGTTCAATCCCACGACGATTAGTTACCAGCCGGGGCGAAGTGCGAAGTGGTATTTGAGCCAGGCGGGGGGATTTACGCAGCTTTCCAACCGCCAGGCGGCATTTGTGATTCGTGCCGACGGCTCGGTACTCGCGGCGAAAAATAATTCGGGATGGTGGTCCGGCGATCCAATGAACACCGTGCTGAAACCGGGAGATTCGATTGTCGTGCCGGAAAAGGCGCCGCGCGTGGCGGGACGCAATTGGCAGTTCACCATGCAGATGGCGCAGGTCGCAGCGTCTGCGGCCTTTACCGCGGTGTATTTAGTGAAATGAGAAGCCCTTTGCCAACACGGAAGATGGTAGCGCTTTGGATTTGTGTGTGGAGCATCGTCGCGGCAGCGGCGATGCAAGCTTTCGCCTTACCACCGCAGCATCAGCAAGACACGCAAGGCGCCCCCGCCGTACAAAACGCGCTGCCGGCGGGAACGTCCGAAGATTCCAAACCGAAGGAAGAAGCCGAAGCTGTGTGGAAGGAACCGAAGGAAGGAGCCTCGACGAGTCTTGCCGGATTGGCGAGAGACCTTGTAGGGGATCAGAAGGCGATCTGGACGAGCCCGGCCCACCTACATCTTGTGGATACGGAATGGCTAGTACCGTTTGCCGGCATCACCGCAGGGCTTCTCGTGACGGACCGCCAGGTGAGCGGGCATCTGCCGCGGGACCTAAAGACGCAGCAACACTACCGCAGTATTGCTAACGATGGCTCTTACGCGCTAGTCGGCCTGGGCGGCGGGTTGGCGCTTTGGAGCACCATTTCGCATAATCCGCACCAACGCGAAACGGGATTTCTTGCCGGGGAAGCCGCCATCGATAGTTTCGTGCTGACCGAAGGGCTGAAGTACATCGCCGGCCGCGAGCGGCCTTACCAGGGAAATGGCGCGGGACATTTTCTTCAGGGAGGCACTTCGTTTCCCTCGGAACATGCCGCGGCGGTTTGGTCGATCGCCGGAGTTATTGCGCATGAGTATCCCGGACGCTTGCCGAAATTACTGGCTTACGGGCTGGCGTCAGCGGTGAGCGTTTCGCGAATCAAGTCGCGGGATCATTTTCCTTCGGATGTGCTGGTAGGCAGCGGAATCGGGTTTCTGGTTTCGCAGTATGTGTACCGCAAGCATCACGATCCAGAGCTGGGCGGCGCGGAATGGCGGTCGGTCCGGGAGTGGGCGCGTGACAAGAACGGCACACCGGGAAACATGGGCTCACCGTACGTTCCCCTCGATAGCTGGATTTACCCGGCGATAGAGCGGCTCGCGGCGCTTGGACTGGTCGACAGCGGATTCGCCGGCATGCGCCCGTGGACGCGCCTCGAATGTCTGCGCCTGTTGAATGAAGCAGGAGAAGCGTCCTCGGCCGACGAAGAAAGTGCAGAGGCCGCGGGTCTGATTCCGGCGCTGCAGCGCGAACTTCGCGGCGACGCAGAAGAGGCCGCCGGCGATGCTCGCGGAACCTTCCGCATGGAATCGCTCTACTCGCGAACGGAACATATTTCGGGAATGCCTATTAATGACGGATATCACTTTGCGCAGACCCAAATTAATGATTTTGGCCGTCCGTACGGCGAGGGCTGGAATACCGTGAATGGATTCTCGTCGTACGCGACACGTGGCCCCTGGGTCGCGTATGTGCGCGGAGAGCTGCAGACAGCGCCGAGTGTTCCAGCTTTTTCTTTGGCAGCACGGCAAACAATTCAGAACGTTGATTTTCTGTCCGCGCTGCCGCCGTCGACGTCACAGCCGGCTGTCTCGCAGTTTGCCCTGTTGGATGCGTATGTTGGCCTAACGCTTTCCGATTGGCAGTTCAGTTTTGGGCGGCAAAGCTTGTGGTGGGGTCCGGGTAGCGGCGGCCCGATGATGTTCAGTGACGACGCCGCGCCTCTCGACATGTTTCGCATCAACCGTGTCTCGCCGATGATGCTCCCATGGGTCCTACGGCTGCTCGGACCCATGCGCGTTGAATTCTTTCTGGGGCAATTGCGCGGCCAGCATTTCATAAATGGACCGGCCGGTATCACCGGAACCTTTGCCTCACCGTTCAATCCGCAGCCGATAATTCACGGCGAGCGCGTGAGCTTTAAACCAACCCGGAATTTCGAGTTCGGCTTTTCGCGCACCTCTTTGTTTGCCGGACACGGGGTGCCCTTCACGTTGGGAACATTTCGATCAAGCCTGCTTAGCACAGGCAACGGCAATCCAGAAAACGTTTCGGACCCGGGCGACCGCCGATCGGGACTTGACTGGTCGTACCGTCTGCCGAAGCTGCGCGACTGGTTGACGTTCTACGGCGATGCCTTCGCCGAGGATCAATATTCGCCCATTGCATATATGGACCGCTCAGCGATTCATGCCGGTCTGTACCTTTCGCACGTTCCAAAAGTAGCAAAGCTCGATTTGCGCGCGGAAGGCGTCTACACCGATCTCCCGGCCGGTGGCGCGTTGAGCCACGGATTCTTCTATTTCAACACACGCTACGTGAATGGCTACACCAGCAACGGGAATTTGCTCGCCAGCTGGATAGGACGCGAAGGACAGGGCGCGCAGGCGTGGACCAATTATTGGTTCAACGCGCGGAATCGCGTGCAGATCAATTTCCGGCACCAAAAGGTAAGCCAGGAATTTATTCCCGGCGGCGGAACGCTGACCGATTTCGGCATCCGCGGCGATTACTGGACGCGATCCAACTTGGGGATTTCCGGCTGGGTGCAACACGAGCGTTGGCTATTCCCGGTGATTCAGCCCAACCCGGCAACCAACGTTACCGCTGCGGTCCAGATTTCCTTCCAACCGCAGAAATGGTTCCGGCGGACAAGCTCGGTCGGCGCTGACGCAGATTCCACAGACGGAGGCCGCCCGTGACCTTTACCAGCAGCGCGCCGCCACGTCTGCCCACCGAAGCGCCGCAGAACGGTCACTCGGGAATGCGCCCATTTCCAGAGCCTGGCCCGGCGCCAAGCAAGAGAGTTCTGTACTTGCAGATGTTTTGGGACCTCCGCAGATTTTTCCTGCGCGCCAGCATATATACATTGCTCGCCAGCACCCTCGTCGCCTTCCTAATTCCATCTCGCTACAAAGCCAAAGCGCAACTGATGCCCCCTGATGGCCAGCAGGGTCTTGGTATGGCGTTGATGAGCGCGCTGTCCTCGAAAGGCAGCGGCGCCGGCGCTCTCGGCGGAATCGCGGGCGATCTGCTAGGCGTGAAAAATTCGGGCGCGCTTTTTGTGGGCGTGCTCAAGAGCCGCACGGTAGCCGACCGTTTGATCGACCGATTTCAACTGCAGCACTTATATGACGACTCGAAGATCGAAGACGCTCGCGACGACCTCGAAGATCACACGGATATTGCGGAGGACCGCAAAAGCGGGATTCTCACCGTCACCGTAACGGATCACGATCCGCGGCGCGCCGCGGCCATGGCCCAGGCGTACGTGAGTGAACTGGACCGCCTGGTGGCGCAAGTAAGCACTTCTTCCGCCCGGCGCGAGCGAATTTTCCTCGAGGGGCGCTTACACGAAGTCAAGGCAGACTTGGACGTCGCGGCAAAAAGATTCAGCGAATTTGCCAGCAAAAATACCGCCATCGATATTCCCGCGCAAGGCAAAGCCATGATGGAAGCTGCTGCTTCGCTGCAAGGGCAAATCATCGCTGCGGAATCCGAGTTAAGTGGGTTGCAGCAGATTTATGCCGATAGCAACGTGCGCGTTCGTTCGCTAAAGGCGCGCGTCAACGATCTTCACCAGCAAATGGAGAAAATCGGCGGCGATGCAGCTAATCCGGCAAGCGGCGAAGGACTAGTCGCTCCGCCAATCCGTAAGCTTCCCCTACTGGGCGTTACGTATGCGGAGTTGTATCGGCAAAACAAAATCGAGGAGACCGTTTTCGAGCTGCTCACCCAACAGCACGAAATGGCCAAGGTTCAGGAAGCCAAGGAGATTCCGAGCGTGAAGTTGCTCGATGCGCCCGTGGTGCCAACCAAGAAGTCGTTTCCGCCGCGCGGCATTTTGATTGCTGTGGGTACGGTGCTCGGCATCGCGGGGGCAGCAGGTTGGCTCGTGCTGCGAAAACGATGGAGCGAAACGGACCGGAACGATCCGGGCCGCGTGCTGGCAGAGCAGGTCGGCGCGTCGCTGCTTGCCGGCACGCGCCGCCTCGCGCCCGCGGGAACTGCGGCCTTGCGCTCAACGTTTGACCGAAAACCAATGCCGGCAAATCCAGAATTCAACGCCGAGTCACTGTGACAAAAATGACGGAGCACACAAATTTGGCAATGACAAAGGAGATGAAGATGAACTGGAACAAAAAGCGCGCACTGGTCACAGGCGGGGCCTCGTTTATCGGCTCGGCGCTTGTTGACGCGCTCGTAACCCGCGGCGCCGATGTGCGCGTGGTCGACAACTTCAGCAGCGGCCGCCGCGAAAATCTTGCGGCGCACTTGCGGTCGAAGGCCATCGAATTGAGCGACGCGGATCTCCTCGACGACGCCGTGGCGCGCAAAGCGGCGCACGGAATGGATTTGGTCTTTCATTTGGCGGCTGACCACGGAGGCCGTGGCTACGTGGACCTCCATCAAGCCGCTTGTGCCGGTAACCTTGGGCTCGACGGTCTGATGTTTCGCGCCTGCTTGCAGGAGAACGTAGAAAAAGTTGTGTTCGCTTCTTCCGGCTGCATCTATCCGAACTACATCCAAAGCGACCCCCAGGAAATTCTGTACCTCACCGAAGACAAGGCCGGACCTCCCTACGATGCGGACAATCTTTACGGCTGGGCCAAGCTGATGGCGGAGATGACGCTGCAGGCGTATCACCGCGACTACGGCCTGAAGGTGGCATCGTGCCGATATTTCACCGTTTACGGTCCGCGCGGTCACGAGAATCACGCCGTGATCGCCATGATCGCGCGCGCTTTTGTCGCGCAGAACCCATTCATCGTTTGGGGAAATGGCGAGCAGATCCGCAACTGGACGCACGTGGACGACATTGTCTCCGGCACCATTCGTGCCGCCGAAGTAATCGACGACGGAACCGCGATCAACCTCGGAACCATGGAGCGCACCCGCGTGATCGACGCTGTCCACGAAGTGCTGCGCTATACCGGGCACGATGCAGCAATCGAGTTGCATCCCGAAATGCCCACCGGTCCCATGAATCGCGTCGCCGACAATTCGCGGGCCAAGCGTCTCCTGCGCTGGGAACCGAAGGTCAAATTCATGTCCGGCCTGCGCAGCACCATCGATTGGTATTTCTCGACCAAGGACCGCAAGAAAGTTGCCGCCGAGCTTGACACGCTCCTCACAGAACGCCGGTCGACCGCTCGTCAAAATTCGCGCATTGCGGACTCCGACGCAACATCGGCGACTGTAAACGTTTGAGCTTGGAGACTTGTTCAAGGGCAGACGATAAGGGCCATGGCTACGCGACGAACCGTCCCGGCTTCCGTATTGGAATGGGCGCCTCCGCAGGAACTTGCTGGCGGCCTCGCCGTGGTGCAGCCCTCCACGGGCGGGAATTCTTCAGGCAAGCGCTTTGCCCACGGTCTGTACGTGCAGGTCGCTTACGCCGCCATTGACGCCACGTTTGTTTGCCTTGGCGGAATCGCCATTTTTCTGCTGCGATTCAGCCTGTTTCACCGAATGGCTATCACCGCGAAGCTCTTCCGAAGCGCTTCCGCACACGCGTATCTCGGCTTTTTCTTGCTGTACGCCGCGCTCGTCGTGCTGAGCTGCATCAGCCAAAACCTTTATCGCACCCCGCGCGACCGCAGCATCTTCGATGAGAGCTGGATGGTTGTGAAGGCAGTCGCGGTCGCCACTGCCCTGCTGTCGCTCTCTATCTTCACGTCCGGCGAAAAGGAAATCTCGCGTCTCGTAATATGGTGTTCTGGCATCTTCTCCATTGTGGCTCTTTCCGGATGGCGCGCGGCAAAGCGCCAACTTGTCCGGCGCCGCACACAAGCCGGCATCAACGTCCGCCGCGCTCTAATCGTTGGAACCGGACGTCTCGGCCGCGCCCTCGCCCGCTGGCTCGACGACAATCCGCAATTCGGCTACGTCGTATGCGGTTACCTCGATTCCCGCCCCTCGAACGATCCCCGCGTCCTCGGCACTATCAAGGATCTGCGCAACGTCATGCTCGCGCATTTCGTCGACGAACTATTCATCACTCTCCCTGCCGATCGTACCCTGGTCAAGCATCTCGTTCTGCAAGCGCGCCGTCTGCGCCTCAGCCTCAAAGTTGTTCCCGATCTGTACGATGGCCTCGCATGGCAGGCGCCGCTGCATACCCTCGGCGGATTCCCGCTGATGGAGTTATGCCGCCAGCCCATTCCCGCGCTGGGCCTGGCCTTCAAGCGTGTTACCGACATCATCGTTGCCTCTTTGCTGCTAGTCGCAACCTCCCCCCTTCTAACTTTGCTCGCCCTCCTCATTCGCATGGATTCTGAGGGTCCCGTTTTTTACGTAGCCGACCGCGTCGGCCGCAAAGGCGTCAAATTCCGCTGCTACAAGTTGCGCACCATGGTTGTCGGCGCCGACGAACAAAAAGATGAGTTGCGCAACGCCAACGAGAGAAGCGGTCCCTTCTTCAAGCTCGCCAATGATCCTCGTGTCACTCCGCTCGGCCGTTGGCTGCGCAAGCTCAGCCTCGACGAAATCCCTCAGCTCTGGAACGTCTTGCGTGGCGACATGAGCCTCGTCGGCCCGCGCCCCCACCCCGTTGACGACTTCGAGCGCTACGACATCGAGCACCTTCGCCGCCTCGACGTGAAACCTGGCCTCACCGGCTTGTGGCAAGTCACCGCGCGTCGCGATCCGTCCTTCGACACTAACATGGCGCTTGACCTCGAATACATCGAGAACTGGAGCCTTTGGCTCGATTTGAAAATTACGCTGCGCACCGTCCCCGCGGTGCTGCGGGCCGAAGGAACTTGATGCCATGAGCATCGCTCAGCCCCCGGTTCTTGCATCCGCCACGCACCAGCGGCCTCGCGTCGCGTCTGCGCAGGCCCACGATGCGTCCGCCAAAGCCGCCCGCATTCGGCGCTTGGGATTGAAATCCGCGTTCTCCCTCGTCGATCAAGGGCTCACCGCCGCGGTTGGCTTCGGCGTCAATCTCGCCCTCGCCCGTTGGTTGCCTGCGCGAATCTACGGCGCGTTCGCGGTCGCTTTTGCCGGATACCTGTTCGTCGGCGGCTTTCACAACGTCCTTTTGCTCGAGCCGCTCAGCGTCCTCGGCCCAGCCCGTCATGCCCACCGGCTCGGCGCTTATTTCCGCGCGCAGATTGCCGCGCACGTAGTGCTGGTCGGCATTCTCGCAGTGCTTGTGGTTCTTGCGGGACTCGCCGTGATGCAACTCTCTCCCGCAAATCCGCTGGGCCCAGCGCTCGCCGGCAGCGGCCTCGCCCTGCCGTTTCTTCTGCTCCTGTGGCTAGCGCGGCGCATGTGCTACGTCGTCCAGCGCCCTGCCACCGCCGTAATGGGCAGCACCGTTTATTCCCTTCTCGTGCTGGCTAGTTTTTTGTTGGCTTGGAAACTCGGCAACGTGACTCCCTGCTCCGCTTTCCTGCTGGTAGGCGCCGCCAGCCTCGCCAGCTCGATCCTTCTGCTCTGGCGTTTAGGACTTCGCCTATCGCGCACGCAAGCGCAGACCGCGCTCGAATGGACGCGAGTCCTGCGGGAAAACTGGCTCTACGGTCGTTGGCTCGTAGGAAGCGCCGTCCTCTACGCCGCCACCAGCCAACTGCAAATGGTGCTGGCCGCCGGGTTATTGGGACTGAGCGCTGCGGGAGTTCTTCGGGCCATGCAGATTCCCTCCCTGGTCATCACACAGGTCATCACTGCCGCTGGCCTGCTGGCGCTGCCCGCGCTCTCTTACAATTTCGCGCGCGGAGAAACGCAAAAGCTTCGGCGCCGAGCCACGCTCGTTAGCCTTACGCTCGGCGGATTCGCGATTGCCTTTGTTGCCGTATGCGCGCTCTTCGCCGCGCCAATCGAACGCATTCTCTATTCCGGCAAATACGCCGCCTACGCGCCCTTCATGGCCGTGCTCGCCCTGATCCCCGCAATGAACGGCTTCGCCGCCGGTTTTTCCATCGCCATGCGCGCATCCCAAAAGCCCCAGTTTGACCTCATCTCTAACATCGTCGCCGCCCCTGTCGGCTTGCTCTCCGCTTTTCTCCTCATGCGCTGGTGGGGGCTCTCCGGCGCCATCGTCAGTATGGTGCTTAGTTTCGCCGCACTGTCTCTTACCACCTTCGTCTGTTTTCAACTGTCCATTCCTACCGACGCAAACCTGACCGGTGTTCAGCCCCGTGTGAGTGCCGACTGATGCGCCAATTTCTGACCACTCTCGACCAGATCGCTCACGCTGAAAGCGTCGGCACCTTTGAGGGCGTCCGGCGGCATTTGCAATGGCAGGTGCGCCGCCTCCTCGGCGACTTTCCTTGCGAACTCCCCATTTCGCAATCGAAGCTGCGCGTCCTTTCTCCAGTCGGCGTGGCTGCCCTCGTCAATGCCATGGGCGAATACGACTACAACAACATGCGCTTCATCCGCTCCTTCCTGGAGCGTTCGGGAGGAACCTTCTTCGACGTTGGCGCAAACATTGGCTCGTACACCCTTATCGCCTCCGAAATTCTTCACGCAAACGTAGTCAGCATCGAACCACATCCGGAAACGTTTGCCGCGCTTGCCGAAAACATCCGCCTCAATACACGTCACAACGTAACCTGCCTAAGTGTAGCGGCTTCCAACTATGACGGAACAATTCGACTCACCGATGGCTCGGATTCTTGCCTGAATCGAGTCTTGGATGACTTGGAAAGCCCGCAGGATGTCGTTGAAGTACCTAGCCGGCGACTCGAAACTCTCTGCGAGTCTCTGCATGTAGTTCCGGACCTCATCAAAATCGACGTGGAAGGTCATGAACCTGCGGTCCTCGATGGACTGGGGCAATACTGCGAGTCAGCGGGCGCCATCCTCGTCGAGCAAGGCGATCGTCCGGAAATCCAGCGCTGGATGCGCGCAGCGAGCTACAGCGGCCCGTGGTACGTGCATTTCAACCGCGGCTTTCTTTCGCCCGAGCCACAGGGTCGACCCGAAGACCCCGTCTTCCTTCACGAAAGGTTGCTCGGCGCTCATTCCTTGAGAAATCTCCTCTACCTCGCCGCCGTGTTCAACGCGGTACAGCCAACTTCATCGAGGAGCGCAGTCGCATGGCAGTAAATGTCCCGCTGCACGAAGAAAGCATCCCCTTCTTCCACCGCCGCCTCGTGGAAGGGGACGCGCCCCGCAGGTTGCCCGTCCATGCGGTCCTGCTGACCAATTGCATCGCCCCTTACTCCTTGCCGATGCTGCGGCGCCTTTCCAGCTCCCTTGCGAGCTTCCGCATTCTGGTCAGCACACCCATGGAGCGCGACCGTCACTGGGAGCCGGTTTGGGACGACCTGAGCGTAACCGTTCAGAAGAGTTTCACCATCGCCCACCGCCGCTTTTTTCGACAAGGTTTCACCGAGGCGCTGTTCCGCCACTTTCCTTATGACTCGCTGGCCTGGCTGTACCGCATTCGGCCCCAAATCATCATCTCCGCTCAGTTGGGATTCCGCACACTTCAAGCCATCCTCTATCGCAAGCTCAACCCTAAGTCCCGCCTGATCCTGTGGGTTGACGGTTCCGAGCACACCGAGCGCGAAATTGGCGCCGCACGAACCCAAATGCGCCGGCGCTTTTTACGGGCAGCGAACGCCGTCCTGGTGAACGGAGCCAGCGGCGAAAAATATGTCCAGCGCCTCGGCGTCCCCGTCGAGCGCATTGTCCGCGCACCGTATTCCACGGACATCTCCAGTTTCACCGAACTTCCGCTCATGCGAGACGCCGTCTCGGCACGAAGGCTCTTGCATGTCGGGCAACTCGTGGAGCGCAAGGGCCTGGAGCGCTTTCTCCGCGCTCTAGCACGCTGGGCGGAAACGCACCCGGACCTAAGACGCGAACTCTGGTTTCTCGGCGATGGACCTCTGCGCCACAAACTTCGTTCGACCCGCCTGCCCGCCAATCTCAAACTCAAGTTTTTTGGCAATGTGCCGTACGCGGATCTCTGCAAGTTCTACGCGCAATCCGGAGTTCTCGTCCTTCCCACTCTGGCTGACACCTGGGGCTTGGTAGTCAACGAGGCGCTCGCCGCGGGACTTCCCGTCTTTGGAAGTCGTTATAGCCAGGCCGTTCTCGAACTCGTGCGCGATGGTGCAAACGGCTGGACGTTCCATCCCGACCGCGGACAAGAACTGGATCGCGCACTCGATCGCATGTCAACGGCGGACCTTGCCACCCTTGCAGCCATGCGGCAATCCGCGCGTCGAAGCATTTGTCACCTTACGCCGGAATTAGCCAGCAACAGGTTTCTCCAGGCAATTCGCCTGGTCACGGGCGACAGCAGCTCGTTTCACGATGCTTCTTAGCTCGCGGATAATTCACGCGCCCCAGCGCCGGGAAAAGTATGAGTAGCGAAACACTTCTTATCGCACGCGTCGCGTTTTGGCTTCTCGCCGCGCTCGTTGTTCTGTTGCCAGTCCGCTGGTCGACCCTCGCTTTCCTTCTTCTCGTCCAATTCGATCTTTCCGGTACCGCCACCTACACCGCCGAATCCTTGGGTATCGAGAATGCGATCAAGGTGACCTTAATCCCAACCATCTTGCTGTGGCGAATGAAAGAGGAGATCTCCTTCGACTCTCGGTTCGCCAAGCTGCGCCACATCTGGCTTTTCTTTGCTGGTTACGCGTGCCTGGCCATTCTCTGGAGTCCCTTCAAGCTCCCCGCGCTGAAGATGCTCGGATACTTCTATGCCTACTGCGTTCTCTTCATCGTCTTCACCATTGCCTGGCGGAAGGGTTGGTTCAACGCTCGCTCCCTCATGATTGTTCTCTGGCTGTCACTCCTCTTCGCGTTCGTTCAGACCTACGGCTTGGGAAACGAATATGGCAGCGTCGGTAATTTCTACGGGAGCATCGACTACGAGTTTCGTTTTACAAGTTTTACGGGCGCGCAAAGTTTTGCGGCGTTCTTATTATCGCTTTTCGTCCTGCTCGTTTTCTGCGAGGAATGGAATTTCGCCATTTTCGCCGCCGCCGCCGGCGCCACCACGGGCTTGATCCTCACCGGCAGCCGCTCCATCTTTCTCGGCTTCTGTTGGATTTTGCTGCTCGCCGGCGTCATCTTCGCGAAGCGCAAGGGCAAGAAGCTGAGTCTTGGCGTTGTTGCCAAACGCATGACCGTCGGCGCCGTGGTACTCCTCGTGGTCGGGACCGTGGTGCTCAGCGCGCTCCCAGAAAATCGCCTGAACCAGATGCTCTCCGCATCCGTTTCTTCGGACCAAACCCTGGAAGACGTTGGCACCTTCGTTTGGCGCTTTTCTCTCTATCAAAAAACGATCGAAGAGCTCGCCCATCGCCGCGCCGCCACGCTGCTAACCGGTTCCGGCACCAGCAGCGCCGCCGCGCTAGTGCTCGATAGTGGTTTCTTCCAGCAATTCAACGTTGACCCCAATCGCGCAATGCACGACGAATTCCTCCGCTCCCTCTACGAGTGGGGCCTTCCCGGCCTTCTCCTTCTCTTGCTTTTCCTCGGAGAGGCTGTCCGCATCTGCGTCCGCCTAATCCGCGAAACGGACAGCAAGGAAGCCTGGGCATTCCTCGCCATTCTTGCGCCGCTCCTCATCAGCCTGACGGTAGAAAATTTCTTGGCCGAATCCGCTTCCCCTGGCGGCGTCGGTTACGCTCTGGTGCTGACTTCCATGCTGGCCAGAAGCGGCCTGCAGCCCAAACCCCAGCCGGCGCCCGCCTTCGACCTGTTTCCAAAACACTCGATTGCCACCGGCGCATGGCGGCCGCTGTGAACGGGATACGCGAAAACCTCATGGTCTCCAAGACGCTCCATCTCCTCTCTCTTCTGCACCGCAACCCTCGCGAATTCTACGAGCGCATCGCCTCGAGCATCGGCAGCCGCTGGCAAGCTGCCGGCACAACTCCGCCTTCCTATCGAGTCTGTTTCCCCGAACGCGGCTTGTCACAACTCAGCGAAGTATTGAACGCCGATATCTCCTCGATCTTGCACGACCCTGAGCTCGACATGCTTTCGTCGTTGGTCGAGGGCCGCGCCCGTTACACCGTTGCGCAAGGACCATTCGGCGCCTTTCACAATGGCGGCTCCCTTCTCGCACGCGTTTCTTACGCGATCGTTCGCGCCCTGCGCCCGGAATCAGTCGTTGAAACTGGCGTGTGCTACGGCGTCACCTCCGCCCATGTCCTTTGCGCATTGCAGCACAACCAGCGCGGCCACATGCACAGCATCGACCTTCCGCCCCTCGGAAAAAACGGCGACGCCTTTGTCGGCAGCCTCGTTCCTCCAGAATTTCTCCACCGCTGGACCCTGCATCGCGGCAGCACCCGACGCCTGCTCGCTCCACTCGTAGCGACGCTCGGCCAGATCGACCTCTTTCTGCACGACAGCCAGCACACCCTCGAAAACATGCGCGCGGAATTCCTCACCGTCTGGCCCGCTTTGCGCCCCGGAGGCGTGTTGATTGCCGACGATGTCGAGAGCAACTCCGCGTTTCAGGAATTGGCCCGCCGCAACGACACAGCCCTCGCTCTCGTTTTTCGCGAGCCCAGTAAAGGCTCGCTCTTCGGAGTTGCGGTGAAGAACTCATGAGAATTCTCGTGGCGCACAACTCATACCAGCAGCGCGCCGGCGAAGACGCGGTAGTCGCCGCCGAGATGCATCAGCTAGTCGCTCACGGCGACACGGTCATTCCCTACCGGCGGTACAACGACGAGCTTCGGAACATCACTCCGCTCTCCGCCCTGACCCGTGGCGTCGACACCGTCTGGGCCTCCGGCTCTTCCCAAGACATCGCGCGATTGGCATCCGAGTCCAAGCCTGATATCGCCCACTTCCACAATACGTTTCCTTTGATTTCTCCTTCCGCTTACTACGCATGCGCCGAACTCGGCGTTCCCGTCGTCCAGACTTTGCACAATTACCGGCTCCTCTGCCCCGCCGCCACGCTGATGCGCAAAGGAAAAGTTTGCGAATCCTGTCTCGGACGCCCTCTTCCCTGGCCGGGAATTCTTCGCCGTTGCTACCGTCAAAGCGCTTCCCAGTCCGCCGCGCTGGCCGCCATGCTTGCCGCCCATCGCGCCATGCGCACGTGGGACAAAAAAGTCGATATTTACATCGCGCTCTCTGAATTCGCCAAGCGCAAATTTGCGCAAGGCGGATTCCCCCGCGACCGTATCGTCGTCAAGCCAAATTTCGTGCACCCCGATCCCCGTCCAAAAACCGGCGCGGGAGAATACGCCCTCTTTGTAGGGCGACTCTGCGAGGAGAAAGGGGTGCGCACCCTCATAAACGCCTGGCGCGAACTCGCCACCAATGTGCCCCTCTGCATCGTCGGCGATGGCCGGCTCCGTCAAGAAATGGAAGGGCAGATCAAAAAGTTCGGACTCTCTCAAATCACTATAGTCGGCGAGGTTTCCCCCGACCGCGTCGTCCACTGGATGCACGGCGCGCGCTTGTTGGTTTCTCCCAGCCTGTGGTATGAGGGCTTTCCCGTTACAGTGGCGGAAGCTTTCGCTTGCGGTCTTCCCGTGATTGCTTCGGAGCTCGGCTCGCTTGCGGAGATCGTCGTTCCGGGGCGCACCGGCTTGCATTTCAAACCCGGCGATGCCTCCGAACTCACCCGCGCCGTGGACTGGGCTTGGTCCCACAATGACCATGTCCAGCGCATGGGCCGTCAGGCTCGCCTCGAGTTCGAACGCAAGTACACCGCCGAGCGCAATTACCGCAATCTCATTCGCATTTACGACCAGCTTCTCGACCAGCGCGATGAATTGCGCCAAGTGCTTTCCGTTTCAAAGGCCGCGAGTTAGCCATGCGGCCGCAAACCATGCCTCCGCAAACCATGCGTAAAGAAACGGAAGAAAGGATCATGCCTATGAGTGCGAGTTCCGCCGAAACCCTCCAAGACCAAGTAATTGTCGCCAACAAAGAGTTCTATAAGCAGATCGCGCGGAAATACGACGACTACGAAGCTTGCGCCTCGGACGCGTTCTTCCAGCGCTGGATCGAAGACGATCTGAAAATTGTTGAACACAAACTACCCAAACGCGGCGATGCCGTCCGTTGCCTCGATTGCGGCGGCGGCACCGGCAATGTCACCCTGAAAATGCTCCGCCGCGGCTGGCGCGTCACCGTGGTGGACGTCTCGGCCGACATGCTCGCCATCTTGGAACGCAAAGTCCGCTTCGCTGGCTCTTCGGCCACCTTCCTCAACCAATCCGTCGAATCCTTCTTCTCGCGCTCCGAAGAAACCTTCGATCTCATTTCCTTCAGTTCCGTCCTCCATCATTTATATTCCCCGCTCAACACGATAAAGGCGGCCGCGGAAAGAATCGCTCCGCAAGGTTTCTTCTATTCCAGCTTTGATCCCGTTCCTCCCTCCTCCCAATTTGCCGCCGGCTGCTTCACTGCGCTCGACACCTTCATCGCCAAGCTGCTTCACGACCGCGCCGATTTTCTTCCCGGCCTCGCCCGCCGCGTTCGCAAACTCGGCGCACCCCGCGACACCACCCACGGCAGAGCCGTGGTAAGCGCCGGCGACTTGGCGGAGTATCACGCCCGCCAAGGAATTGACGACCAAGCAATCGAAAGCGCCTTGGTCCAGACCGGTTTCACCGTGAACCGCCGGCGTTACCCCGTCGGCCGCACCGCGCCGATGCGCCGCGCCAATCGCTACCTTCGCCTCCTCCTCAATTTCAAAATACTCGCCCAGCGAACCAACCAATCTTCGCGATGAGCCCGTCGAAATGAGCCCCTTCGCCATTAGCAACGCGACGCAAACAGATTCGTCCGCCGGCGAATACTTTGTCCTCGGCACGCGCGTGGACGCCGTGCAAATTCCTGACGTCATCACCCAAATGCAAGATTGGATCGCGCGCCGCGACGCCTGCCGCTACATCGCCGTCACCGGAATGCACGGCGTCACCGAAGCAAAACACGACCCCCAGCTTCACGCCGCGCTCGCATCGGCAAGCCTGGTCGTTCCCGACGGAATGCCGCTGGTCTGGCTCGGCCGCAGACGTGGGTTCGCACTGCCCCGCCGCGTTTACGGCCCAGAGTTGATGCTTCGCTTTTGGCAGGAAACACCCTCCGCTCGCTACCGCCACTTTTTCTACGGCGGCGCACCCGGAGTCGCGGACGCCCTCGCGCACAAGTTCGCGCGTCAGTTTCCCAATCATCAGATCGCCGGCACGTTCAGCCCGCCATATCGAAATGTAACCTCCGAGGAGGACCAGGCAATCTGTTCCCTCATCAACGATTCGAAGCCCGATATCGTCTGGGTCGGCCTCGGCACGCCCAAGCAAGAGCGCTGGATGCGCGACCACCAGGACCGTCTTAGCGCGCCAGTGCTGGTTGGCGTCGGCGCCGCGTTCGATTTTCACGCCGGCCGGATGCGCAGCGCTCCCGCTTGGATGGGCGACCACGGTCTCGAGTGGTTATTCCGCCTCGCGCAGGAACCGCGCCGCCTCTGGCGCCGCTATATCCTCCGCGGCTCGGAATTCGCCGCCCTTGCAATCATCGAGCTCCTCAAACAAAAGTGAGAGTCAAATGTTTGACGCGTGGAGAACCTGTGGAATCGCGGTTCAAACACAGCGCTTCGGCCCTCGATTTGCCAACTAAGGCCTCCTACAGGAATCCCCAGTCCCCTATCCGGATGTTGATGGATGGGAAACGTTCTTATGCGAGCTTAGCCTGCTGCTCCTTGGATCGGGGGGCAGGGGCCTTTCTGATTCATTGTTGTGCGCCCTCGCGCCGAAAGCTTCAGGAGGCATCATGGAGAGTACCCCTCAGATTCTGATCGCGTCATCGGAATTGGAGAATCGCCGCGTGCTAAACGAAGTTCTCCACAAAGAGGGCTACGAAACGATTTGCACTTCGCGCGTCAGCGAATGCCAGGAAGCCCTGCAAACGCAGAACGTTTCCTTGATCTTCTGCGACCGCAGGCTCTCCGACGGCAGCTACCGCGATGTCATCGCCGCAATTCGCGCCTCGCGTCAGCATGCCCGCATTGTCGTGACCTCCCGCCTGGCCGATTGGGACGAATACCTCGATGCACTTCACCATGGCGCCTTCGATTTAATCGCCTCGCCGTGCCAACCCACCGACGTACTCTGGGCCATCGTGCAAGCGCGACGTGAAGACCACGACCGCACCGGCTTCGTCACCGCCACAAAGGCCCGCGCCGCCTCCGCCACCGCCTAAACCGCACCGAAGCGTTGTAGGGGCGAGCTTTAGTTTATCCTGAGGTACGAAGGGCGCGACCCAGCCAGTCTTTGACTGGCAGCCGATCGATTTGTCAGTCTCGAAAACTCCAATCAAATCTGCCGAAGCTATCCGACCAGATAGCCGCTCTATCCGCAAAGATAGAAATCGCACAGTCGCTCGAAGCCGCCTCGCAAGCTCGCCGCCTTTCCCGACGACAGTTATCTCCTTGCTATCGAATTGCTTGCGATGGAATGTCCCACGCTTCGCTGATTCCCTTCCTCCCTGGCCCGCCAAGTGCATTCCCTACTAGCATGCGACCCAAGATGAAACCTCAAAGGCCGCAAGAGACTTAAGGTTTCGCAAGGAGAGTCCCCATGAAATCGCTTCGCAATCGTATGTTGGTAATCGCAGCCTTCGCGTCGGCGGCCGTCTTCGCAAGCGCGATCCCCGCTTCCGCTCAGGACGCTTGCCAGGGCAGCTTTACTCTTACCCATGAAGTTCACTGGCAGAACGCCACATTGCCCGCGGGCAACTACACTTTCCAGATGAAGTCCGTCGCCTCCCCATCGCGCATCCTCTTGAAAGGCCCTAACGGCTATCAGTTCGTCAGCGCTTTAGTCGCGGACGAAAAAGCCAGCGAACAGAGCATGCTGGTCATCGAGAATCGCGGCAATCGCTCCACTGTTAGCGAACTCCGCCTCTCCAGCATTGGCCTCAGACTCCGCTACGCAGTGCCGAAAGCCCCCAAGGATGTCGAGCTGGCCCAGGGTCCGGTAACGCGCGAGGAGATCCTCGTGGCCCGGAACGTAAAGTAAGTCCCCGAAGTTGTACACTCCAAGGCAGAACCCCAACAGCAAAGGGCGCGAGCCTCCCAAGGCCCGCGCCCTTTCTGTGTTATCCGGCTGTGAGCGTTTTACTAAGCGGATGCTGCATTGGCCGGCCAATACGGTCTGTCTTTATCGGCCAAGACGCCGTCTGTGTATCGGTCATGGTGCCGAATCCAAGCCATCGTAAACGGCAACCCGTCTTCGTCCCGGCCCTTCGGCACATAATCGAGATAGTTGTACGTGCTCATCGTCATCTCCGTGCCGCGCGCATACGCGGAGTAAGTGTGGAAGATGTTGCCGGCTTTATCCTTATAGAAGACGCTGATCCCCGGCCCCTCCTCGCTCGGGAATGCCGTAATTTCGTAGTTGTAGTACACCTTGCCGCTCGCCTTCTCCTCCTTGGTGAACGACACGTGATAGTCGCGATTGAAGTCGTTGCTGTTCGACGACGCCCACACAAAGCGCCATCCCATGCGCTTCTTGAAGGCTTCGATCTGCGGCAGCGTAGCTCGCGAAATCGCCGCGAACGACACGTCGCGCTGCGCCAGGTGTACCAGCGCGGCGTCCGTGTGATCCATGTTGAACGAGCAGCTCGGGCACCCTTCCTTCCAGTCCGGGCCAAACATGAAGTGATACACAATGAGTTGGCTTCTACCCTCGAAGAGATCTGCGAGCGTCTTCTTACCGCCCGGAGCGTCGAAAACGTATTCCTTGTCGACTTTCACCCACGGCAGTTGCCGCCGCTCCGCGCTCACCGCGTCGCGCTGTTTGGTAAGATTCTTCTCCTTCGCCAGCAGCTCCTTGCGAGCCGTAATCCACTCCTCCCGCGATACCACTCTCGGCTTATCGATCGTTCTCTTGCTCGTGGTTCCTTTGCTCATGACTTTTTCTCCTTCGTTTGAGTCCACTCGCTCCTGCTAACTCCCACCATTTTCTTCGCGCCCCTTTTGACGCGAAACTTATGGATCAGCACCGCCGCTACCCCGCCCGTCGAGGCTGTGCCCGCCACCATCATCGCCAAAGCCGCCAAACATGCCGGACACATCGTTCCCTCCTTATGGAGTACGGGCGGTCTTGTTTACCCTGAGCCTGCCTGCCGCAGGAGGGCCTCAAAGGGCTTTTCACGGCGTAAAACTCCGAGTCCACCTACCCAAACCGCCACAAAACGAAACAGCTTATCGTCCAGCCGCTTTTCCAGAGCGCCCAGCTGCCTCAGCTCGCTTCTGCAAGCCGGCGTGTATATGTCCCCAGCCTTTCTGCACGTTTTCCCGATGTTGATCCTCGATCAATCCAAGCGCCGCGTGGTGAAATTTGATCAGCGTCCCGCCATCCACCTCGCTCAATCGATACTGCACATTCGAGACGACGGGATAAGACATAAATAATGGCCCAGTGATTTCCAGCAGCGTCGGCCGTTTGATCGCTTGCACATGCCCCCAGAAGTGCCCGTTGCCATCGCCTAGGTCTCGGTACCACCTTCCGCCTGGCCACGCCTCGATTTTCATGTTCATCGAGTTCCCTTCCATCGTTTCGCTGAACGGCCCCAGTTGCTCGAGCAGCGTCGCAAACGTCACTTCCAGCGACGCCTGAACATGTATTTCCTGTGTCACGCTAAGCGTCATCTTCTCAATTGCGGATTCTGTCGAAATCATCGTTCCTCCTTGAATCGAAAAATTTAACCAGATCAAGCCTTCTTCATCTTCTCTTCAGCACGTTCCTTCACGCGCTGCAATTGATGCTGCCACAGGCGCTCGAATGTGCTGGCCCACTCGTACAAAGGCCGAATGGCCTCCGCGTTCGTTCGATAAAACATCTGCCGTCCTTCCCGGCGCGCGCGCACCAGGCCCACATCCTTTAAGACGCGCAGGTGTTTGGAAACGGAAGGCTGCTCCAGCCCCAGGCTCGCAACGATATCGCCCACCGGACGCTCCTGCAGCGCCAGATAGTTCAGGATGTCGCGGCGGCGAGGCTCCGCAACTGCGTTAAAAGCATCGGAAGTAGTTGCGGCACGCGGCATGGAAAGCATAATACATTCCCATACGGGAATATGTCAAGCCCTTTTTTTTTGACCCACCCAGATACTCAAAAAATTCTGCTTGACGGCCTGTAACTAATTGTTATATATTCTTTCGTGTAGAAACGCGCGTCGTGAGGTATCTGCGGCAGCTCTTCCCTGAGCTTGCCGCGTTTTTTGTTTCTGCCCGATCTCCGGCCGTGTAGAGGCGCACCTTCCCCTCGGAGAAACCGTGGGATCTGCACCGTTTTGGTGCATCGCAAGTCCTTCAGAATCAACACTTGCAAAAGTGTATCAAAACAAACGACTTTAAGTTCCTTTAGAATGAGCACTTATGAAAAACCAGGGGGGAGGGGGTGGGCCGCCGGTGGGTACAGACCGGGCACATCCCTGACAAAACAAACCGGGCGCATCCCTGACAGAGCTCACCCCGTGGCGCAGGGCGGAGGCGCGTAGCCCTAGCTTTGTCCATCCTACTTCAACTTCAGTTCCCTGCTACTGTTAACTCTCTAACCATCAAATACATAGCAGCGAATCCCGCCAGTAGGACGCCACTTTCGAGCAAAACCGAAATGCGATGCAGTCGACTAAACTCCACCAGCAACGGACTATCCTCCGCCGTAGCCTGGATCGATCCCATCTGCACGCGAAGCATCGCCATCCGCGGACTAACCCCGACCTGCGACGCCACCGTCAACGCAATCATCAGCACCACGCAAAGCGCCACCGGCGCAACAAAGCTAGCGAACGTTCGAGTGCGAGCCAGTCGCGCCAACAAAAACACAATGCCGCAAATCACGCCAAGCAAGTGCATCCGCCCCAGCGCAAACCCAACCATGGCCCCAGCGGCATCCCGGCTACCCAGCACCCGAAACGCCCCCGGCGCCACTACAAAGCTAAGAAACACATCGCTACCCAGCCACAACCCCAAACACAGGAACTCGATAGTGCCCGACATGAACGCCATATTCGATCCTCTCTAAACGAAGAGGTACGTAACCTCTATATTATCTTAAACCGCTTGCGCTATAATCCGCCGCGTGACGCATGTTCCGATCTATCGAAGAGACTTCAAGATTTTGGCCGAATTGCGCTCTGAAGAAGCACGCATCCTCCTTGGCAAAGGGAAACTGCAGGGCGCCTACTATCTTGCGGGTTACGCGGTGGAATGCGCGCTCAAAGCTTGCATCGCCAAGAAGACGAAGCGGTCTGAATTTCCCGCCAAGGCTGAATACATTCGGAAGCTGTATACCCATGAACTCGATAAGCTCCTCAGTCTAGCCGGACTTGACGCGCAATTGAACAAGGATATGGGCGCGAACAAGGTCTTCGAGGCAAATTGGAGCACAGTGAAGGACTGGACCGAGGAAAGCCGGTATAGAACGTCGGGATTGAATGGCAAAGACATGTACAATGCTGTTGCGGGGCCAGATGGAGTTCTACCGTGGATAAGGCTACGTTGGTAGCTAACGATGTCGAAGCCGAAGGTTTCGTCATAGCGGCGCTCAGCGGCGCTGACATCCCTGTGACTGCCGTCGAGTGGAACTGGGTTCCCGAGCTTCATGAGTGGCAACTGGTTGTTGTTTCCTCTCTTCACGACACAAAAGGTCCTCGCGAAGCATACGCGCGTATCATCGAAGCATTGTCACGTGCTGGGGTGTACCAGAACATCCCTATCCGGAAACTGTTCGTAAAAAGTCCTCACGATCCTTTCGCGCAGGAATTAGTTCGGCAACTCAAACCTATGACGGAAGGAACCATACACGTCATTAGGAACAAACCGGGGGTCAATTCTCAGCAGTATTCTGTAGTCTTTGCGCCTTACCTGGGCACCGGCGGAGCCATCCCCTCGGTGCGGCTGCACGACGATGAGGAGCTACGTTCCTTTCTTGAAAAGCGTCTCGGAATCTCGCCTTATGAAGTGAGCCAAGCTCTGAATCAGCTAATCCAGAAGGGAAGCGCCTCGATTTTCAATGTTCAACTTAATCTCAGAAAAGTGAGGAAGCTGAACTTAGCAGCATGAGCCGTCTTCGGTAGCCTCGGCGACCTCAACGACATCGCACACTTTGAGCACAGAACCCCGAGGTCGTTTGTAAATTCTATGAAAGCGTGTGGGAAGATGGTGGGCGACAAAGGACTTGAACCTTTGACCTCTCCCGTGTGAGGGGAGCGCTCTAACCAACTGAGCTAGTCGCCCGGAACCAGCAGAAGACGACACAAACAGCTACGCCGTCATCTATGTTGTAGCAGGAAGAAGCCCGGTTTTCAACAATGCTCACCGCCACCTCGCAAACCGTCTCGCAGCTCCAGCGCTCCATCGCGCGCGCCATTTACGGCAAGGAAGAAGCCATCCAACTCGCGCTCATCACCCTGCTCGCGCGCGGCCACCTGCTCATCGAAGACGTTCCCGGCGTTGGCAAAACCACTCTGGCGCAAGCGCTGGCAAAATCCTTTCACTGCACCTTCCAGCGCATCCAGTTCACTTCCGACTTGCTGCCCAGCGACGTGCTCGGCGTCAGCGTCTACAATCCCGAGTCCCGCGAATTTGAGTTTCGCCCTGGCCCCGTTTTCGCCAACGTCGTGCTCGCCGACGAAATCAACCGCACCACCCCGCGCACGCAATCCGCGCTTCTCGAAGCGATGAACGAAGCGCAAGTCACCGTGGACGGCAAGACTCTCCCTCTCCCGCAGCCTTTTCTCGTCATCGCCACGCAAAATCCGGTCGAGCACCACGGCACCTACCCGCTGCCGGAATCCCAGCTCGACCGTTTCCTGATGCGCATCCGCATGGGTTACCCCTCGCACGAAACCGAGCGCGAAATTCTCCGCATGCGCGCCAGCGCTGACCCCGTGCAATCGCTCGAACCGGTTGCCGACGTGAGCGACGTTCTTTCCATGCAGCATGCCGTCGCACAAGTCAAAGTGGATTCCAGCCTGCACGATTACGCGCTCGAAATCGTCGCGCGCACCCGCAAAACCGATCAGCTTTCCCTTGGCGTCAGCCCGCGCGGCACTTTAATGCTGCAACGCGCCGCGCAAGCCCGCGCTTTCCTCGATAGCCGCGATTTTTGTCTACCGGACGACTTTAAGCAACTCGCTGTGTCGGTTTTTTCGCATCGCGTGGTCGCCAGTTCGCGGCACGCCTCGCTGCAGAAGAAATCCGAAACCACCGAAGCTGTATTGCGCGAAATCGTCGAGTCCGTCGCGGTTCCGTTGTGATCCGCGTCCCGTGAGCGTCACTTCAACCGTCGCGAACCTCTGGTCCAAAGCCGACCGCCCGGGTGTGCGCGCGTTTTTTCTCTCATTATTTGCGTTGGGTGTAGCGCTGCTGCTCGCGCTTTACTCCGGCGCCGCTGCCGAACTCGGCCGCTTACGCCTGGCCAGCATTTCCGCGCTAGCCGCGCTTCTGGTAGCCGGCTGGGTCGCCGTCACCCTCGTGCCGGTTCTGGCCCGCCGCACGCCGCTCCGCTGGCTCGGTTACAAAATGGAGTACAAAGTCACGCGCGCAGGCTGGTTCTATATCGTTGGAATCATTCTGATCTCACTGGCCGCGCTGAACACCGGCAACAATCTCCTCTTTTTGATTCTTGCCAGCCTCATCGCCATCATTCTCATGTCCGGAATTCTTTCTTCGATCACTCTCTCCGGCGTGGCCATGCGCCTGCAATTGCCGGAGCACATCTTCGCCGGCCAGCCGATTCGCGCGTCGATCGAACTGGAGAACGAGAAGCTCACGCTGCCTTCCTTTTCCCTGCGCGTCGAAGCCGTGACCGCCAAAAACTCCCCGGCCGCTGCGCTCCTTGAAAAGCCGGCCTATTTTCCCTATTTACCGAAGCGCGGCCGCGTGCACCAAACCGTTCCCATCTCCTTTCCGGCTCGCGGCGTTTACCGCCAGGACGCCTTCCGCATCGTCACGCGCTTCCCATTCGGCTTCCTGCAAAAAGCGCATCGCCTCGAGCTGCGCACGGAAGCCCTCGTCTATCCCTCCGTTGAGCCCACGCGAGAATTCTTTGAGATTCTTCCCGGACTGCAAGGAGCCATGGAAAGCCTTGTAAAGGGCCGTGGACAAGACCTCTACGCTCTTCGCGACTATATGCCGACGGACAGTGCGCGCCATGTCCACTGGAAAGCGTCCGCGCGCCTCGGCTCGCTCATGGTGCGCGAATTTACCCGTGAGGACGACACTCGCGTGCTCCTCGTGCTGGATCCTCACATCTCTACACCGGCCTCTGGCGAAATGCCGCAAGTCGCCGCCGAGCGCTTCGACCGCGCCGTCACGCTCTGCGCCGGCATCGCCTGGTATTTCTTCGAGCGCAACGCCCTGCTGCAATTCCGTAGCGCCAGCGTAGAAACCCCTCTCGCGCCGGCGGAAGAAACCATTTTCGCCATTCTTCGCCATCTCGCGCTGGCGCAGCCGCTGCCCCCGGACCCGCAACACCTTCTGCTGACAAATCTAGCCGCATCACCAGAGCTCTTCAAAATTATCGTAACCAGCCAGCCCCGCGGCTCCATCCCCGCAACTCTCTGGCACACTTCTTACGTGATCTTCCTCGAAGACCTGGTCGATTGAAGCAAATGCAAACGTAACCAGCGCTGAGCTCCAGGAAATTCGTGCGAGAATACGGCGTCACATGCTGCAGCGCCGCGAACTTGTCGCACTCCGAAAGCAACTGCTCGGCTGGTTTCGCCAATACCGGCGCGACCTGCCGTGGCGCCGTACTAAAGATCCGTACCGCATCTGGCTCTCGGAAATCATGCTGCAGCAAACGCGTGTTGCGGCGGTCATTCCCTACTACGAGCGCTTCCTCGAGCGCTTCCCAGACGTCCACGCCCTCGCCGCGGAGCCTCAGGAAGAGGTGTTGCGTCTGTGGTCAGGACTCGGCTACTACAGCCGCGCGCGCAACCTGCAGAGTGCGGCGCAGGAAATCGTCGCGAAGCACGAAGGCGTTTTTCCTCGCGCGGAGAAGGATGCACTCGCGCTTCCCGGCATCGGCAGCTATACCGCCGCGGCGATTTTGAGCATCGCGTACGGCGCGAAGCACGCTGTGCTCGATGGCAACGTCGCTCGCGTGCTGGCCCGCATCTTCGCAGTGCGCGGCGACTTGCGCGATGCAAAGCGCTGGCACTCACTGCAACAATCCGCGAACGCGCTGCTCGACCTCGAATCGCCCAGCGATTGGAACCAAGCCATGATGGAGCTCGGCGCCACGCTCTGCACGCCGCAATCGCCGCAATGCCTGCTGTGCCCGGTAACGCAATTTTGCCAAGCGCGCAAGCTCGGTCTGGCTGACTCAATTCCCGCACGCCGCAAAAAACGCGCAACCGAAAACGTAATTCTCGCCGCCGCCGTTTTTCTCGATCCGCGCGGGAACACGCTACTACTTCCACCGCCAAAGTTAGAGCACAGCATCGCGACAGGTGGACAAGTTCCCTCGCTCGTCTCCAAGCTGTGGCATTTCCCCACGATTGCCGTGCAAACAGATCCCGCCACCGAGTTGCTAGCCCATCTCAAACAAATTCTGCCGCAGTCAGCGACAAAGCAGCCGCTACGCTTGGAACCTTTGCCGGCGCAACGCCACGCCGTAACGCACCGCGCCATCTCGTTGCGGCCCTTTCGCGTGTCCGTAACGCACCTCCCGCGTGTTTCGGGCGCAAAGACAATTCCACTCTCTGAGATCATCTCGCCGTCTTCGCTCGCCATTTCCAACCTCACGCGCAAAGCCGCACGCGCCGCATTCGCAACCCCAGCCGCACTCGCCGCCCGCGCGTGACGCGTTATCTTTTGTGCCGCCGTTCGCAGCCGTTCCCCTCTAACCCCGCCGCCGAGGTGCTACCATTAAATTTCAAGCCAATGGCCGCCTCGGCTACAGTCCCAGCAAAGCTGCCCGCGCTCCCCGCCGAGCGTTTTTTCCGCGCGTCCCTTTTTTTCCTGATCCTCACCGCGCTTGGAACCTTGATCGGCACCGGCAAGCTCGACCTGTTCACGTCAGTGATCGCTCCGCTGGCGATGCTCTATAAAGGTGTTCGCCTGTCGCGCGGCCAATCACCGGAGTTATCGCACGCCGCGGCCACCTGGCTGGTCATCGCGTATCTCGGCTTCTTTCCGCTCGACATTTTCTTTTTTTCGCGCGCTTTCGTCGCCAATTCCACCAACCCGGCGCTGCTTGCCGCACTGCTCGGCGCCGTGCATTTTCTGGTGTTTGTAACGCTGGTGAGGTTGTACAGCGCAACCTCCGATCGCGACGCATTGTTTCTCGCCATGCTGGCCTTCGCCGCCATGCTGGCTTCCTCCATTCTCACGGTGGACACTTCGTTTCTCATCCTCTTTTTCATCTTCGTGCTGTTCGGTGTGGCGACTTTCATCGGACTGGAAATGCGCCGCAGCGCGAGCGGAACGCTCGCCTCTCCATTCAGCAGGCCGCCCGCGGAGGAGCGCCGCCTGGGCCGCGCGCTGAGCCTCGCCGCGCTCAGCGTCGCGTTCGGCTCCATACTTTTGGGCGGCGCGCTGTTCTTTATTTTTCCGAGATTCACCGCGGGCTTTTGGGGCCGCGCCAGCATGCGGCCCTCGCTGATGACCGGCTTCAGCGACGACGTCGAGCTGGGACAGATCGGCGAGATCAAGAAAAATCCCGAAGTGGTGATGCGCGTGAAAACCGGCAAACCGGTGGCCTATCCCATGCTGCGCTGGCGCGGCATTGCGCTGGTCCATTTTGACGGCAAGCGCTGGAGTGGCCCCGAAGGCGGCAACGAAACGCTGACCGCGCGTCCCGATGGATGGATTTTCATGCGCGACTCGAGGCAGGCGGCGGCGTTGGCCGCGACGAGCATGGAGTACACAGTGTTCCTGCAGCCCATGGCCACCGCCGCGATCTTCACGCCCGGCGAGCCGGTTTCGCTAAAAGGAAACTTTTCGACGGACGGCTCGAACGCCGATTGGGCCGCCAGCCACAGCTACATTTTCCGTGACTCCACTGGCTCGCTATTCAATCCGTTTCACAATTATGCGCCGGTGCGTTACGTAGGGCTTTCGCGGCTCCCCAAACTCGACGCAGCGCAACTGCGCTCGGCAAGCGACGCGTATCCGCCCACGATTCGCGCGGAATACTTACAGCTTCCGCCGGAGCTTGATGCGCGCATTCCCACCCTCGCCAGGCAAGTAACAACGCGCGCGAGTAATCCCTACGACAGGGCTCGGGCTATCGAGGATTTTCTGCGCAGCCGCTATGGGTACACGCTGAACCTCGCGGGCAAACCCGGAGCCGATCCGTTGGCGAATTTCCTGTTTGTCACCCGCGCCGGACATTGCGAGTACTTTGCTTCGGCAATGACAATTATGCTGCGCACGCTAGAGATTCCCGCGCGCGAGGTCAACGGCTTTCTTCCCGGAGAGTACAACGACCTTGCCGGCGATTACATCGTGCGCGCCAGCGACGCACACAGTTGGGTGGAAGCGTATTTTCCGGGCAGCGGCTGGGTGACGTTCGATCCGACGCCCGCCGCGGCGCCTGAAGAGTCCGGCTTACTTTCCCGCCTAGCCAAGTATGTCGATTGGATGCAGCTCTCCTGGAGCGAATGGGTCATCAACTACGATTTTGGGCACCAAGTGCAGATGGCGCAAAACGTACAGCGCGCGTCGCGGAATTGGACGGAATCGCTGCGTGTCTGGTTCGAGCAGGCGCAGACCCGCAACCGGCACCTCCTGAAATCGATGCAGCTCCGCCACGGAACGTTAGGCGTGCTGCTGCCGCTGCTGCTGGTTTTGCTGCTGCTGGTGTTGCGTTTCGAGTTGCTGGGTAAAGCGATGCGCTGGCTGCGCCTGTATTGGCATCTGCATACGCCGGAATCACCCAAAGCGAATCCGATGCTCGCCTCGCGCCTGTACGCCGAACTCCTGCGCCTGCTGGAGCGCCACGGTTTCGCGCGACGCCCCGCGGAAACGCCGCTGGAATTCGCATCGAGCGTGCAAACCCCTACGCTTGCCCCCGCCGTGCGCGAGTTCACGAACATCTATGCCAGCGCGCGCTATGGCGGCGCAGCCTGCGACACGATTCGCCTCCGCCACCTTCTGGAGCAAATTCGCGGAGCCCCGCGGCGGCACTAGCATCGAGCCCATCTCGGAGCACTGATCCTGAGATAGAATGCGGCGACTCAGGAGGTGCCTGTGAAGAATCTGCTGGTGATTTTCGCCTGTTGCCTGTGTTCCCCAATTGCCTTTGCTCAAAGTGCGAGTGAATGGCTCGCCGGGCTTCCTCAAGCAAAAGATTACGTACAGAAGCGCGCCTCCAGTTACGACCGCAGCGGCGGCAATGCCGATTACCGCCGCATCGCGCCTGGCGAAACGCTGGCGCTGATGGACGAGCGAGGCCCCGGTGAGATCACGCATTTCTGGACGACGATGTGGGCGGAAGGGCCGGCGCTGAAGGCCCTGGTTCTCCGCATGTATTGGGACGAGGAAACAACACCGAGCGTGGAAAGCCCGCTCGGAGATTTCTTTGGACTCGGTCTCGGCGACTATGTTGTCTACGAATCGGCTCCGTTGGCTGTGGCGCCTAACCGGGCTTTGAATTGCTTTTTTCCGATGCCGTTTCAAAAGCACGCGCGCATCACGGTGACCAATGAAGGTTTGCACGATGTGCCAAACTTTTATTTCAACATCGACTATCGCGCGTACGCTCGACCGTTGCCCACTGACCTGCTCTATTTCCATGCGCAATACCGGCAAGCGTCGCCCAACCATGGCTGGACAAATCAGTGGCAATCCAACGGCGACAAAATTGTGGAAGACAAGAAGAATGTAACCGGCGAGGACAACTACGTCTGGATGGACGCCAAAGGGCGCGGGCACTTTGTCGGCGTAACTATGTCTGTCTTGCAGAACGAGGACGGATGGTGGGGCGAAGGCGACGACATGTTCTTTATTGACGGCGAGAAATCGCCGTCGATCACCGGAACAGGGTCGGAGGATTATTTTTTGGGGGCTTTCGACTTTGGCGACAAGGCGTTCTCTTACGCCCAATTTGGCGCGCCGTTGAAGGGAGAAGAACGCGCCGGCGGCCGGTCCTCGGTCTACCGTTTCCACCTGGACTCGCCAATTACGTTCACCGCTTCGCTGCGGGCCACGATCGAACACGGACATGCGAACGTGCGTTCGGATAATTATTTTTCCGTGGCGTATTGGTATCAGACCGAGCCACACGCCGCATTTCCGGCCCTCCCGGCGCTGCAGGATCGTTTGCCACGGCTATACGCGGTGGGAGGCCCGGGCAACGCCGGCAAATAATAACCGCGTGTTACAATAAGGGATTGCGAAAGCCGCGAAATCACTGCTTATGACTAAGGTCGGATTTGTCAGCCTGGGATGCCCGAAGAACCTCGTAGATAGCGAGGTAATGATGGGTATTCTTGCGCGCGAAGGTTACGAACTCACGCCGCGCGCGGATGAAGCGGAAGTGCTCGTGGTGAACACGTGCAGCTTCATCGAACCCGCGCAGAAAGAATCGATCGACGCCATTCTGGAGATGGCCGAGCACAAGAAATTTGGAGCGGCCAAGAAATTGATTGTCGCGGGATGCCTGGTCGAACGATTTCGGGAGCAAATTCTGGAGCAGGTGCCCGAAGTGGACGCCGTCGTGGGCACCGGCGAGGTCGAGCGCATTCTCGAAGCCGTGGAAGGCGATTTGCGCGTGCTGCCCGCGCAGCCTCCCGCTTTTCTGTACCACGATCTGACCCCGCGCATTGTGACCACGCCGCGCCACGCCGCCTACATCAAAATCGCGGAAGGCTGCGATCATCCCTGCACGTTCTGCATCATTCCGCAGCTTCGCGGAGAATTTCGCAGCCGGCGCTTCGAGTCCGTGATGCGCGAGGCGGAAAACCTGGCGGCAGCCGGCGCCCGCGAAATCACGCTGATCGGGCAAGACACCACTTCGTACGGCGAAGACCTCGGCTTGCGCGACGGGCTCGCGCAACTGCTCGCCAAGCTGGCGCAGGTGGAGGATTTGCTGTGGGTACGTTTTTTGTATGCGTATCCGAACCGCGTTACGCAAAAACTGCTCGATACGCTGGCGGCGCATCCGCGGCTCGCCAAATATATGGACATGCCGCTGCAACACGCCAGCCGCAACGTCCTGGCGCGCATGAAGCGCGGCTCTCACGGCGACGCGTTCCTGAAGCTGCTCGAGCGTATTCGCGCCACCATACCTGGAGTTTCCCTGCGCACTTCGTTCATCGTGGGCTTTCCCGGCGAAACCGAAGCGGATTTCGGGGAACTGTGCGATTTTGTACGCGCTGCAAATATCGATTGGATGGGCGTCTTTGAATATTCCGACGTGGACAATGCAGGCAGCTACGCGCTGGACGAAAAAGTGGACGCGGAAACGATCACGGAGCGCCGCAATCGCTTGATGGCCATTCAGAAGAAGATCTCGCGCGAGAAGCTGCGAGCTTTCAAGGGCCGCACAGCTACCGCGCTGATCGAAGGCCCCTCGAAAGACAACCCGCTGGTCTGGGAAGCGCGCTTGCAAGGCATGGCGCCGGACATTGACGGCAAGCTTTACCTCACTGATATCGAGCTCCCGACCGGGGAAGCAGCCGCAGCCGGAGACGTGGCGCGCGTGGAAATCACGAAAACCGACGCGTATGACCTGATTGGCCGCGTGGTAGAGATTCTGCCGAGGCATGCGCCGCGTAATGCTCTTTTCACTCCCTCTGTAACGCCGCCCGCCGAAACACTGACGCGCATCGCCACCGGCGCGCCGCTCCGAGTGCTCAGCTAAGCTATACTGGCGGCTGCAGAGAAATCCATCTGCGAACTTTGCGCCCTCGATGGTGAGGAATTTCACCACAGAGTTCACAGAGACCACAGAGAAGAAGTAAGGCCATGCGACACCGCTGTCCGATTTGCAAGAAGCCGACCGACTCCGAGGTGCACCCCGAATTCCCTTTTTGCAGCGAGCGCTGCAAGCTACAGGACCTCGGCAACTGGGCCTCAGAAAAATATGTCGTTTCCGAGCCCATTTTCAGCGAAGATGACGACGAGCCAGACGATTCACCCAAGCCGAATGACACCGAACACTGACGCATCGTCCACCCCTGCGCCACCGGCAAAGAAGCCGCGGCTGGCCTACGCGATCGCGACCGCGCTCGGCGCCGGATACCTGCGACCGTCGCCGGGGACGTATGGGTCGCTGGTGGGCGTCGCGACCATCGTGCTCTCCGCGATTTTCTTCCTACACCCGGCCTCGGTGAGCGAATGGTTCTCGCGGCACCCGCTTTCGGATGCGATGTTTGCGGACAGGCAGTTTCTCGTGCCGGGCAGCGACATTCACGACACCGTCCTGGCGCTGCCGCTGCTTTGCGCGCTGCTGCTGCTCTTGATTCTCGGCGCTATCGGAGTGTGGAGCAGCGCGCGCGTTGCGGAATACTCAGGGCAAAAGGATCCTCAATACGTCGTAATCGATGAGGTTGCCGGACAGCACTTAACGCTGCTGCTCCCATTGATCCCCATCGCGCTGCCGCATCTCAGGGAGCATTTTGATTTGTCCGGGTACGCGATTTTCTTCGCGATGAGCCTCGTCAATTGGAAATACCTGCTGCTGGGCTTTATACTTTTTCGCGTGTTCGACATTTGGAAGCCTTTTCCGGTGCGGCGCTTGGAAAAGCTTCCGGGCGGCTGGGGCGTGATGGCCGACGACTGGATGGCGGGCGTCTACGCTGCAATTCTTCTGCGCCTCGCGCTACACTTTAATCTGGTATGAAATTCGGCTTCGGCTCCACAGCGGAAAAAAACGGGTTTCCCCGCATCGATAGAATCGCGCCCGCCGCGGCTATTCCGGGCGGCGAAATCGTCATTCACGGCAGCGGATTTGCTTCGCGCACCGGCGCACGCCCGATTGTGCATTTCGGCGAAGCCGAGGCCAGCCTGGTTCTCGCCACGGACAATCGGCTGATCGCACGTGTGCCGGACAACGCCAGCGGCGGCACGGTGCGCGTGGCCACGACGCAAAGCGAGAGCCAGCCGCATCCGGTTTCCATCGCCGTGCAGATCGCGGACAATCTGCATCCCGTGGGGAATCCCGCGGTCGACGCCAACGGAAATATTTATGTGACCTTCAGCGGACCGCGGGGCCAGCGCGTCCCTGTTTCGCTTTACAAGATCACGTCCAACTACAGCGTCAAACCTTTCGTCACCTCGCTGATTAACCCATCTGGCTTGGCTGTCGACCGCGCCGGCAATCTTTTCGTTTCTTGCCGTCACGACGGCACCATCCATCGCGTCACGCCCGAGGGCCGAGCCGAGCAGTGGGTTGAAGGCATGGGCATCGCCACCGGCATAGCATTTGACCAGGCTGAAAATCTCTACGTCGGTGATCGCAGCGGCACGATTTTTAAAATCAGTCCAAGCCGCGAGATTTTTGTGTTTGCCACGCTGGAGCCGTCCCTCGCGGCGTACCATTTGGCGTTTCATCCGAGCGGCGATCTGTACGTCACGGGTCCTACTACGTCGAGCTACGATCGCGTTTACCGCATCACGCAGGGAGGCGCCGTTTCCATTTTTTATCGCGGCCTCGGACGTCCGCAGGGTTTGGCCTTCGACCGCGACTCGAATCTGTACGTCGCGGCGTCCCACGGCGGCCATCGAGGAATCGTGCGGCTCACACCCGAGGGCCGTGCGGAAACCGTGTTGAGCGGCTCGGGCTTGGTGGGTCTCGCGCTGCAGCCGTCGGGCCGCGCGATTCTGACGACCGTAAACGCGCTGTTCACGCTCGACTGGGATGTGCGTGGCCTCCCGCTCGTCGGGTAATCAGCAGAATGAAAGCAGAAATCATCGCAGTTGGTTCGGAGTTGCTCACGCCGGACCGCTTGGATACCAACTCGCTCTTCCTTACCGAGGAGTTGAATGCCATTGGTATCGAGGTGGTGCGCAAGACCGTTGTCGGTGATAATCGCGATCTGCTTGCCGAAGCGTTTCGCGATGCGCTGAATCGCGTCCCTCTGATTGTCTCGAGCGGCGGACTCGGGCCCACCGAAGATGACTTGACGCGCGAGACGGTCGCGAATCTTCTCGGCCGGAAGCTGCGCCGCAACGACGCCATTCTGCGCTATATCGAAGGGCGCTTCCGTAGCTTGGGGCGCGAAATGCCGGAAGTGAACGTGCGCCAGGCGATGGTTCCCGAAGGCGCGGAAATACTTGAGAATCCGCGCGGCACGGCGCCCGGTTTGTGGCTGGAAGACGCCGGCCGTGTTGTCGTGCTCCTGCCCGGCCCTCCGCGGGAGCTGAAGCCGCTGTTTCGCGAGCAAGTCTTACCGCGCCTCGAGCGCCGCGTCTCCGGCATCCGCTTATACAGCCGCGAGCTGCGCGTCACCGGCCTCGGCGAATCGCACGTAGAGCAGCGCATCCTGCCGATTTACAAGCGCTTTCCCGAAGTGCAAACCACGATTCTCGCCGCGCCCGGCGAAACGCAAATTCATTTGCGCTTCTGGACCGAGGACTCGGCGCGGGCAAAGAAAATGCTGGATGAAATTGTGCAGGGCTTCGAGATCGCGCTCGCCGACCGCATCTTCAGCCAGGATGGCCGCTCGCTGGAAGAAGTCGTCGCGGAGCAGCTCACGCTCAACAACGCCACGATCGCCGTGGCGGAGAGCTGCACCGGCGGACTGCTCGCGCAGCGTCTCACCAGCATCGCCGGGAGCTCTTCCTATTTTCTCGGCGGCGTGGTGTGTTACAGCAACGAGCTGAAGACGGCGTGGGCCGATGTGCCGGCGGAAATGATTGCGGCCAAAGGCGCAGTGAGCCCGGAGGTGGCCGTAGCGCTGGCCGAAGGCATTCGCCGCCGCGTGGGCAGCACGTTCGGAGTTGGGATCACCGGCATTGCGGGCCCCGGCGGCGGCTCCGACGAAAAGCCTGTCGGCACCGTGCATGTCGCTATTGCGCACGCCGGGGGAATCAAGGAACGCGGCGCGCGCTTCCCCGGTGACCGCGAGTCCATTCGCTGGCAAGCTTCCCAGATCGCGCTGGATCTGGTGCGCGTGCACTTTCTCTACAGCCAAGCCACCGCCAAATCTTCCGCAAAAAGGAGCTAGGCGGTGCGCCTTTTCGTCGCGCTGGAGATTCCCTCCGCGGTGCGAGAGAATCTCGCCGCATTGATCAAGGAATTGCGCGCCGCGGATGCATCGTCTTCGAAGAATAGAGCGCGCTGGGTGCGGCCCGAGAATCTTCACGTGACGCTGAAATTCATCGGCAATGTGGACGCTGACAAGCTTGACGCGATTCGCGCCGCGCTTGCCGACGTTCGCTCCGGCGGTGCGGCTGAGTTGCGCTTTTGCGGGCTGGGATTTTTCCCCAACGAAAAGCGCCCCCGCGTCCTGTGGGCCGGAATCGAAGCATCGCCAAACCTGGCGACGCTTGCCGCCGATATGGACGCGCGGCTCGAAAAATTGGGAATTCCGCGCGAAACACAGGAATTCTCGCCGCATCTCACGCTCGCCCGGTTCGATCCACCCGGCATTTCTGAGAATCTTCGTGCGGCTGCGCTAGAAAACGCGACACGAGAATTCGGCGCCGTGCGCACCGGTGAATTTCATCTGTTTGAGAGCAAGACCCGGCCCACTGGCGCGGAATACACGCGCCTGTCATCCTTCTCTTTCGCAAAGGCCGAGGCTTAGCCATACATGTCCAAAATTCCGCTGGCGCTCCTGGGCATTCCCGTCGCCGCATACCTGCTCGGCTCGATTCCTTTCGGCTTGCTGCTCACCGGGCTTTTCGGCGGCGTCGACGTCCGCAAATCCGGCAGCGGCAACATCGGCGCCACCAACGTGGCGCGCGTCGCCGGCCCGCTGGCCGGAATCCTCACGCTGCTCTTCGACGCCGGAAAAGGCGCCGCAGCCGTCTGGCTGGCCGGGCGTGTCAGCAACGAAAGCGCCACGTGGATGACGATTGCCGGACTGGCCGCGCTCCTCGGACATTGCTTCCCGATCTGGCTAAAGTTTCGCGGCGGCAAAGGCGTGGCCACCGCGGCTGGCGCTTTCTTCGTGCTTTGTCCTCCGGCGCTTCTTGGCTCGGTGATTGTCTTCCTGCTCGTCGTTTTCTTCTGGCGCTACGTTTCGCTCGCGTCCATTTCCGCCGCTGCAGCCATGCCGCTGCTGATCTATTTTCTGTGGGCGCCGCATCACGCGCCGCCTCCAGTCGTCACTTTTGGCGCGCTCGCCGCCGCAGCGGTCATCATTTACAAACACGACGGCAACATCCAGCGGCTGGTGCAAGGCGAAGAGTCAAAATGTTCCTTCGGCAAAAAAAGAGACGCGGCGTGAGCAGGATTGCCATTCTCGGCGGGGGAAGCTGGGGCACCGCGCTCGCCATCGTGCTTTCTCGCGCGCGCCGCAAGCACGAGATCTCTCTTTGGGTCCGCGACCCCGCCCTCGCGGAATCAATCGCGCGCGACCGGGAGAATCAGGCATACCTGCCCGGAAATCAGCTTGTGCGCGATGTTCAGGTCACTTCGCAAATTGGCAACGCTGTCACCGAGGCTCAGATCCTAGTCGGCGCGGTACCGACGGCTCACGCCCGCGCTGTCTATTCCGCAGCGGCAGCCTACGTTTCGCGCTCCACGGTTTTTGTCAGCGCCTCCAAAGGGCTTGAACCTACCACTCACAAACGCATGAGCGAACTGATTCGAGAAGTCCTTGCCCCGAAATTTGCTCCGCGGGTTGCGGTTCTGTCCGGTCCATCGTTTGCCGCGGAAGTTGCCCGCGGAGAACCCACCGCTGTCGTGGTGGCATCAAGCGATGCCGCTCTCGCTTCCGATTTGCAGCAAGAATTCGCTGCGCCAAACTTCCGCGTGTACACGAATGATGATGTGCTGGGCGTTGAGTTGGCAGGCGCGATGAAAAATGTAATCGCTATTGCCGCCGGCGTCTGCCAGGGTCTGGGCCTCGGATCCAACCCGCTCGCCGCGCTGCTCACGCGGGGCCTTGCGGAGATGTCCCGCCTGGCCGCCGCTCTGGGCGCGCAACCCGAAACGCTGACCGGCCTGGCCGGCCTGGGCGACCTGGTGCTCACCTGCACTGGAGCGCTGAGCCGTAATCGTCAGGTGGGCATCGAGTTGGGCAAGGGCCGTGCGTTGGCCGAAATTCTGGCTGGCATGCGCATGGTCGCCGAAGGTGTAGGTACCACCGCCGCGCTCTTGGCCCTCGCGCGCGAAGCCAAAGCCGAGCTACCCATCACGGAGCAAGTCGCAGCCATCCTTCATCAAGGCAAGCCGCCCCGCGAAGCCATTCGCGAGATAATGGAGCGCCCGCAAAAAAGGGAGTAGTCAGCTTTCAGCGGTCAGTTTTCAGCAGCCCTCTTCAAGTACGCATCTCATTCAGTTCTTTTGAACGGCCCCAACATCCCTGACCGCGTCGAGAATAGCCAGTTTAAAGCTAAGGGAAATACGAGGCGCGGCCGAAATCGAAGACTGTATTTGTGCGATCTTCCTGACAACCGATAGCTGACCGCTGAAGAATGCCTCTAGTACCAAGGTTCCAGTTGCAAGTCCGCGACGCTGCCCTTCGCAATCTCCAGTGCCGAGCCTGAAAACCCTTAAAATTGGTGGCAAGGCGATGTCTGTCAAGGTGCCCATGCCCGTCAACTTCAAGGCCTCCTGGGAACGTATGCGCGCCGGGCGGGTGCGTATTCTTTGGCTCGTTTTGGGCGCTTTGCTTCTCGTCAGCGCCTTGCCGATCGGGCTTTACCACCGGCAAGTGCTGCAGCTCAGCCAGGACAAGCTGGTCGACACCGAGCGCGTTCAGCAAACTGACCTCACTCGCTCGTTGACGCAGGAAATCCAGTTCTTCGAAGCCAATATGACGCAGCAGCTTGTGAACCAGCGCCAGATTCTCGCGCTGATGAACGTTATCGACAATGTCGAAGACCCTGTCGCCGAGCCCAAAGTCACCCGCGTGCTCGAGAGTTTCGCCGATAGCAACAACACGTTTCTGTATCTCACCGCTGTCGGCAAATCCCGCAAAGGCATCGTGGCCTCGCAGGGAAACTACCGAGCCGACCAGGATCCCTTCGTGGCCAAAGCGCTGCAGCGCGCATTCGTGTGGTGCATGCAGCAGTCCGGGGAATTCCGCAGCGACCCGCTGGCGCTGGAGCCCGATAATCGTCCCGCGTTCGTGGTGGCCGTGCCGCTCAAGGACATCAACGAAAATTTCACGGGAATGCTGGCCGCCGTGGTGTCACTTGATCCAATTCTGCGCCGTTTGCAAGACGCGAGCGTGCACCAGCGCACCGTGTTTATCGTCGATCACGCCGGCCACATCGTGGCGCATCCGGACACGAAAAATTTCGTTCCGGGCACGGACTTGACCACCAATTCCGATCTGGTGAAGCAAATCCGGACGTTGCCGCAAGAGCTGCGTAGCACCGAAACGCTTAGCTTTATGCAACAAGTCAAGGGCCGCACCGTTGAGATGGTCGGCACTTTTAGCACTTTGCCGGAGCTGAATTGGGCGGTCGTGGCGCAGCGCAGCCTCAGCCAGGCGCGTGACGACGCGGGTGTAAATGAGCTCAATCGACAGGCACTCGCTTTCGTAACCGTCGTGGTTCTCTCCGCCGTGCTGGTCGGTTACTTTTTTGCCGTGGGCATCAGCGGACCCATTCGCGGCCTTGCGGCGTCCACACGCGCCATCAGCCGCGGGGAATTCCATCAGCGCTCGCCGGTGCGCGGCGCGTCGGAAATCAGCGAGCTCGCCGAGAATTTCAACAAGATGGCCGGTGACATCGAAGAGTACATCGAGCGGTTGAAGGAATCCGCGGAAGAAAACCGCGAGTTGTTCGTCGGTTCTATCCGCATGCTCGCGGCCGCGATCGACGAAAAGGATCCGTACACGCGCGGTCACTCCGGACGCGTGGCGAAATATTCGACGCTGATCGGCCGCGAGCTGGGCCTTAATCCCGAGGACCTAGACACGCTACGCATCTCCGCGCTGCTGCACGACGTTGGCAAGATTGGAGTCGAGGATCGTGTGCTCAAGAAGCCCGGCGCGCTGACTCCCGAGGAGTTCGATTTGATGAAACAGCACACCGTCAAAGGCGCGAACATCATGCGCCCCGTCTCGCAGCTCAAGAACATGCTGCCGGGCATAGAACTGCACCACGAGCACATGGACGGCCGCGGCTATCCTTATGGATTGCAAGGCCCGCAGATTCCGCTGATGGCGCGCATCATTGGCGTGGCCGACACGCTCGACGCCATGACCACCAATCGCCCGTACCAGTCCGCGATGGACCTTGAATACGCCCTTGGCAAAATCAAAGCGCTCGCGGGGAGTAAATTCGACGCTGTCGTGGTCAACGCCCTCGAAGCCACCGTCACTGCCGGCAAGCTCCGTCTCAGCGCCGTCGAAGTCCACGTCTAGCTGCCATGAGAGGCGTCTGTGACCACCTGGCCGAAAATAACCATTCGCACCATCGCTCTAGGGAATGTCGTGATCGGAGGATTTGGCCTCTTCTTGCAAATCGACGGTGCCATTAGATTTTCTCAACGACATCAATTCACTGCCGCTAAACCTTACGAAACATATGCGTATTGGGTCATCGTATGCATAGGCTTCGTATTTGTGTCGCTCACATTGCTATCGGGCTTCTTCTTGTGGCAGACCGGCCCTCCTACACTCCGATTCTGCAACTGGCTTTTCGGTTCTCAGTTGGCCTACTGGGTCGGGAGCTCGATGCTTGTCGTTATGCTGGTGACATCTAAGAGTGAATGGGCTCATCGATTCGTGATGAGCATTGCAGCTGCAAGAGGAATCGGCAACGTGGGACTCGCCCCACAGCTCCTCTCCCTTTATCCGGTTTGGGTTCTTGTGCTCTTGAACCTGGCGTACTGGCGTATGGGGAAAGCCGAGCCGTCAACCGCTAAGATATCGGTGTGAGCGACCTGCACCCAGTTCATCTTAACGGCGGAGGATTTGGGATTCGTAATTCTAGAAACTCGTAGCCCTCCGGCAATCATCGCAATCTTACCCATTGCAGCGTATTCAGCTTCGTTGCGATGCTTCTGTTACACTTTTCTATCGTACTGCGTTTGAGCGCGCGATCGCATGATTTCTCTTTTTGGTAAACCGGAACCGACGCTTGCGGAACGCCTTAAGGCGAGCGTTAGCAAGACCAAGGCGGCGCTTTCCGAAACCGTCGACACGATTTTCCTAGGCGAGAAACGGGTCGATCCGGCGCTCCTCAAGCACCTTGAAACTGCGCTGCTGTCCGCCGATCTGGGCGTTAGCACCACGCGCGAAATTCTTGATGCTGTGCGCGAAAAGCTGGATCGCAATGCGCTCTCCGATGCTTCGCAGCTTAAGACTGAAATCAAGTCGCATATCGTGCGCATCCTCAACGCCTCTGCTGGCTCGAAACCCGCGCAGCCCGCGGTTGTCGCCGGCTCACCTAACGGCAAAGGCCCGCGCGTCATTTTCATCGTCGGCGTCAACGGCGCAGGCAAGACCACCAGCATCGGCAAGCTCGCGAACCGTCTCCGCAAAGAGGGTTCGAGCGTGATTCTTTGCGCTGCGGACACCTTCCGCGCCGCCGCGGTCGAGCAGCTCGAAATTTGGGCGCAGCGCAACGGCATCGAAGTGATCAAGCAAAAACCCGGCGCCGATCCTGCCGCCGTCGTTTACGACGCGGTCGCTGCCGCGAAAGCGCGTTCTTCTGACGCGGTCATCGTCGACACGGCCGGGCGCCTGCACACGAAATCCAATCTCATGGCCGAGCTGGAAAAAATGAAGCGCACGGCCGCAAAAGTGATTCCCGGCGCGCCGCACGACGTCCTGCTCGTGCTCGACGCCACTACCGGACAGAACGGCCTCGCACAGGCCCGCGAATTCACCTCTACCGTCGGCGTCACCGGCATCATCCTCACCAAGCTCGACGGCACCGCAAAAGGCGGCATCGTCGTCGCCATCTCGCGCGAGCTCGCGCTGCCCATTCGCTTCGTCGGCACCGGCGAACAAATCAACGACCTCGTTCCCTTCGACGCGGAAACCTACGTCAACTCGCTCTTCGACTAATTCGTGGACGCACACGACATTCGTTTCATGGAGCACGCGCTGGGCCTGGCGCGCAAAGGCATCGGTCTCGCCAGCCCCAATCCACACGTCGGCTGCGTGATTGTGCGCGACGGCCAAATCGTCGGCGAAGGGTTTCATCAATATGAATGGCGAGATCACGCCGAAGTCGTCGCGCTGAAATCCGCCGGAGACAAAGCGCGAGGCGCGACGCTGTACGTGAATCTTGAGCCTTGCAACCACACGGGCCGCACAGGCCCATGCACCGAGGCCATCATCGGCGCAGGAGTTCACCGCGTCGTAGCGCCGATGCAAGATCCGAATCCCGCGACTTCCGGCCGCGGCTTCGAGCGCCTTCGCGCCGCCAATATCGAAACGGTCTGTGGCGTACTCGAAGACGACGCGCGCCGCCTCAATGAAGCCTTCGCCTGCTGGATTCGCACGAAAAGACCGTTCGTCACGCTGAAATCCGCGCTAACGCTGGATGGCCAGTTAGCTCTTCCAAAATCGCGGCGGAAAAAAGAGAGGCCCTGGATCACCTCCGAAGATTCCCGCGCCGAAGTGCAGCGCATGCGCCACGCCTCCGACGCACTGCTCACCGGCATCGGCACTATCCTCACGGACGATCCCCTGCTCACCGATCGCAGCGGCTTGCCGCGCCGCCGGCGCCTTCTTCGCGTGATTCTGGACACTAAGCTGCGCCTGCCGCTTAAGTCCCGCATCGTGCAAACCGCTGACGACGATCTCCTGGTCTTCACCGCGGCCCCGCTCGATTCGCAAAAAGCGCGCCGCCTGCAAAAGGAAGGAGTCGAAGTGGTGCGTGCTCGCGGTAACCGCGGTCGAATTAATTTGAACGCCGTGCTCACCGAGTTAGGCAAGCGCGAAATCTTGAGCGTCCTGATCGAGTCTGGTCCCACGCTGAACGGCGCCGCTCTTTCCGCACGTCTCGCTCACAAACTAATGCTCTTCTACGCCCCGAAATTCGGCGGCGAAACGGGCGTTCCATTCGCGCACATGCCACTCCCGGCTCAAATGCCATTGCCAAACATTCGCGTCCAGCAATTCGGCCCCGACGTAGCCATCGAGGCCTATCTCCAAGACGTCTATCGTATGAGCTAAAGTGGGACAGCCATTTCTGGCTGTCCGCTCATGCGCCTGCAACTGTCGAATTTCGCGCGAGCGATGCTATTCTCAATATTCATGTTCACCGGAATCATCGAGCACCTCGGCACCATCGAGTCTCTCGCGTTGCGAGATGACGGCGGCCGAGTCACGATTCACGCGCCGACGCTTGCCTCCAAGCTGGCCGTATCGAATAGCATCGCCGTGAACGGCTGCTGCCTCACAATAGTTTCCGTCGACAATGATCACTTCTCAGCCGACCTCTCCGGTGAGACCGTTCGCAAAACGTCTTTCGGCGCAGACGCCGGGGCGCTGCAAAAAGGCGCGCGCGTAAATCTGGAACAGCCGCTTACTGCGGGGAAGGAATTCGGCGGACATTTTGTTTTGGGCCATGTAGACGGAACCGGCCAAGTGGCGGCCTTGCAGCCCAAGGGGGATAGTTGGCTATACGCAGTGCGAGTTCCAAAGGAATTTGCGCGCTACATCGTGCAAAAAGGTTCGATTACAATCGACGGTATCAGTCTCACAGTCGCCGCTTGGTACATCGCCAAACACACATTTACAGTTGACACCGCGATCATTCCCTACACCTACGACCACACTAACATTCGCGATCGCAAACCCGGCGATGCCGTCAATTTGGAAGGCGATATCCTGGGAAAATACGTGGAGCGCTACCTTGAAGCGCGTTCGTCAAAGCCAATGACAAATATTTCGATCGCCGAGCTCACCGATCAAGGTTTCTAGGAGTTGTAGGGGTGTGCTTTAGCTCATCCCTTTTAGCCGCGTCCGGAAAACGCCTCTCTCTTCTTCGCTTGCACGCCGCGATAGTACAGCGTCAATCCCAGGGCCAGCGCGGCCAGCGTGGAACCGACAACCTTAATCAGGAACAACCCGCGATTGGCCGAGTCAGCCGGCGGCAACACGGAAACGATAATCGACAGCAGGGTCACCGCAAAAGCGATGCCGCTCGCGAGCCACACCCCTGGCTTTCCGCCTGGGATCAGCACCGCGTGCGGATTTTCCAGCCGGTCCTTGCGGCCGGCAAGCTTGATCGCCGCCGCGTACATATAAAGGAACGGAATGAAATACAGAATGATTGCGACGTCGACCAAGCCTTGATACGCGCCGCGCGTCGTTTCGCTCACCTGGCTGAGCAGCAGAATCGCCCCGGAAACAACCGCCTGCACAATGATCGAAACATACGGCGTCTTCCAGCGCGGATGAATTTTCCCGAAGGCCTTCGGCAGATAGCGGTCAATCCCCACGACGAAAGGCACGCGCGCGATACCCGCCACGGTGCTGCCGACGCCGCCTGCATTTCCCACCGTCACCAGAATCGCAGCAAGAATACCCACAAATCCAATTTTCAGGGCGATGGCCCCGACCGTGATGGCATGAAACACACCCGAGGTCGGGGAAACTTCCGGGGCCGGCACCAACACCAGCACCGCAACCGTACCCACGATATACATCAGCGCGATCAGTGCGCCGGCGGCGAACACCGCGCGCGGCAGCGTGCGCCGCGGATCGCGAACCTCCGCGCTCATTGTGGAAACAAGCTCCAATCCGGTAAACGCAAACGCAATCTGCGACCAAAAATTGACCGTGTCCCAATTCCACACCGGCAAAATGTTTGCCCAAGTAAACCGCGTCACTGAACCCTGGCGCAGCCACAGAATTCCGGCAATCGCCGCCAGGATCAGCAACGGGACGTAAGTGGAAACGCCGCCGGCATTCTGCAACCACTTACCGACATTCAGTCCAATAATGTTCAGGATCACCGCAACCAGCAGCAGTCCCAGCGAGACGAGCAGCAAAAACGTTCTGTTCTGTGCCAGCGCCCCGCCTCCTTCGCCGACGATGTATGCGCTCATCGCCGCGCTGGCTAGCAGCAGTCCCGGAAAATAAAAAACCGTGTAAATCCAATAATTCCATCCGGCCACAAAGCCGTGAAAGTCGCCGAACGCTTCCTTCGCCCAAACGTACAGCCCGCCTTCTTCTGGGAAGCGGGATGACAGCTCGTTAATCACCATCGCGGTCGGCACAAAAAAGAAAACCGCGGCAATCACCCACAAGCTGATCGAAGACGTGCCGTTGTGCGCCGCCGCCGCGATCCACCGCGGCCCCAACACCGTAGCAATGTTGAACAGCAGGACATCCCAAAACCCCATCTCCTTGCGCAATTGCGCAATGGGACTTGCAGTGCCGCTGACTGGCTGGCTCACGCGCTTATGTTTCCAGACAGCTTCTGTACTGCATCAGGCTCACGCATACAGGTCTCGGTAGTGTCGATACCAGTCACTCTGAAAGAGCTCCGTCGGATCGTACTTCCGTTTCAATTGAAGGAATTCTGCAAATTGCGGATATGCAACGTCCATTTCGCTCCGCACGGCGAAACGGTTGTAAGTGAGATAGAAGCTCCCGCCGCGTTTAGTCGAAGCTTGCGCGAGCTCGCGATACAGTTCGCTAGCTTTGTGCATTGCGGCTGCGCCACCCGAATAGTGCGGTGTAAAAATCACGCAGGCATAACGCTTTTTCGCCCACGCAAGGAAAGAATCGCGGTCTTGCTCAATAAAGCGGACCGTTCCATAGATTAAGGGAGTCGCGCTCTTGAGCAACGCTCGCCGCGCTTCCTCGAGAAAAGCAATCACCTCTCCGCGGGGAACATAGAATTCCCAGATTAGGTCTGCGCCTTTGCTATCGTCGCCGAGATGCCGGTCCACGATTTTGTGGTAGCCCGACGGGTACGAACTTAGTTGATGCGAATCCGACCACTCAACGTTTCCATTCTTGGACAGTTCAAATTTCCCGTAGTGCGCGTATGCCGATCGGCGATCTTTGTGGGCCAATTCCAGGAGAGACGGAAGGAGCGCTTCGTCGATATCTGTGCTTGCGTCCCCCAGTGGGGTGTCATCGCCAACAAATTCATAAGTGGCCAGAATGCCCGTGCGCATGAATTCCAGCGAAGTTTCATCCGTGCTGTACTGAAAATAACCAAATGCCGAACCGCCGGCGACGCGCTTTTCGACTAAACGGATTACTTCAGCTAGCGTGAGAGTTTCAACATTGCGGCGAACCTTGCGACGCGCTGTGAGCCTGAGACCGACAGCAGTGATGACTCCAAAGAGTCCGTATCCGCCGATGGCGAGCGAAAATAGTTCCTTCTCTTCGGTTCGGCTGCATTTTTTCACTGCCCCGTCGGATGTTGCGATTTCAATCCACTCAATGTCGCCTACGATTGGCGGAGCTCCCAGACAATGGCCATGCGCATTCGCCGAGAGCGCCCCACCGAGGGTCATGTGGTCTCCGCCGCCTTGCTTTTGGCGAATTCCCCACGCGGGTGCAGTTCCCTGCACCTTCAGGTACCCGTGGATCAGCTCAGGCCATTCGATTCCACCCTCGACGCTTAGCACTCCGGATTTCGTGTCGAGGTCGATAATGCGGTTCATTCCGCGCATATCCACAAGCAGGGAACGTGCCGCGAACTGCTGCCCACCCGTCGCGTGCCGGCTCCCCGAAACTGAAATTATCTCTCCGCGTTTCCTCGCAGCCTTGATAAGCACCCGCACTTCAGCAGCGGAGGTGGGCTGCTCCACGCGGTCCACCCAGGTCGGATTCCAGCCTGTGTGAACGTCATTTACGAGAGTGCCGCGCGGCGAATCCAGCCCGGACGTCGCCAGGAATGGCGCGGCCGATATTGCTTTTAGGAAATCTCTTCGCTTCAGTCGGCTATTTCTGTCTTGAAGATCGTGCTCGCCTACATTCACAGAGTCACGTCCAACTCGGGAATGAGTTCGTCTTGCTTCAGGAAATTTTGGAGGAAGGGATCATCGGAATTTTCAAAATCAGTCCATGATCCGAAGAACGTGACTTTGCCGTCCTGCAAGAAGACCACCGTGTCCGCAAGGCGCTTGGCCAGGTGCGTGTCGTGTGTCACGACGATCGAAGTTTTGTGAAACGCGTTCTTCAGCCGTAAAATCAGGCCGCCCATGTGGCCGGCCATGATGGGATCGACCATGGTGGTCGGCTCGTCGTACAAAATCGAGTCCGGATTTTGCGCCAACGCTCGCGCAATGGCCACTGCTCGCCGCATGCCGGTCGATAGCTCGCCAGGCAATTTGTCCAGTACATGGTCGACTTCCAGCAAATGCGCGAGCTTCTGCACGTTCGCATCAATGTCGTCCGGAGTCAGACCCGGCTGCCCCTCCATCGGGAACGCGATGTTGTCGGCGACGGTCAGCGAATCGAAAAGCGCGCCGGACTGAAACACCATGGTGACCTTGCGCCGAATCTCCGCGAATTGTCTCTCGCTGAAGTCGGTGACATCCTGGCCATCGATGAAAATCCGCCCGGAGTCCGGCTTGAGAAATCCCATAATGTGCTTCAGCGTAACGGACTTGCCCACGCCGCTGCGCCCCATGATGACGCAGGTTTCGGCGCGCTTCACGGTGAAACTCACGTGATCCAGCACCAGCCGCTCGTCAAAGCCTTTGCTCACGTCGCGAAATTCAAAATAGTTCGGGGAGTCGCCATTGCCGACGGGTGCTTCGTTGCCGGTAAGAATCTCGCTCACGCGCGCTCCGCCTCCAGGATCCGCTTCGCCTCGTCGTAGTCAGCCGCAGTATTCATATTCCAGAACAGCCGGTCCGCTGTATCAAATCGTTTCCAGTCCGCTTCGTCAACAACTTCCATGTCCAAGCGTTTCATGGCCTCGGTGATTTTGCGAGTGCCGCCTTCAAACATTTCTTGCAGCTTAGCCGCCGCGCTCGTCTGCCAGCAAGAACACAGCGGCTCCAATCCTTGCGGCGATTCCGGCGTCACGACCTCCGCGCTGCTCGTCAGCGCCCGCTTCACCAAATACGTCAGCCACTCGCGGGTAAGAAACGGCATGTCGCATCCAACAATCAAATTCCACGCCGCGCCGCCGCCCGCTTCCTGAGTCGTGAGAAGCGCCGTGATGATCCCTGCCAGCGGACCCTGGCCCTCCCAGCGGTCGCCTATGCCGATGACGCCAAGCGCCGCATATTTGTTCGGAGCCGCAATCACACTCACTTGCTTCGTGATATCGGCAAGCAGCGCCCGCATCCGTAAGAGCATCGACGCTCCATCAATCGGTACCAAAGCCTTGTCGCGCCCAAAGCGTGTGCTGCCGCCTCCAGCCAACACATACCCCAGCGCCAATCTTTCTCCTGTATTTTCTCCACGCACCCTGCGCCTCTGCTTTATCCACTGCTCGTCTCTGTGACCGCTGTGCTCTCAGTGAACTCCGTGTTTAGTTTTTTTCTTCCTCTTGCAACGGCTCGCGCCCCGGCCGCCGAATCCCGAGCTCCCGCAATTTCTCCTGCAAGCTCTGCCGGTGCAGGCCAATCGTCGCAGCCGTCCGCGAAACATTCCACCGATGATCGGCAAGCTGCTTCGTCAAATACGCCACCTCAAATTTCCGCTTCGCCTCCCGAAAATCCTTCTCGCCCAACCCGTTATCGTGCCCTTCTCCGGAATGTTTTTGCACCAGCACTTCGCCGAGCGCCACTTCCTCCGACAAATCCGCCACGCCGATCTCGTCCCCGCGGCACAGGACCAGACTCCGCTCCAGCGCATTCTTCAATTCCCGCACATTTCCGGGCCAGTCGTAACGCTCAATCGCCGCAATGGCCTCGCGCGTCAGCTGCGCCGTGCGTCCAAGCCGCGCCGCATGCATCTGTAGAAACGATTCGGCCAGCACGGGAATATCCTGCTTGTGTGCACGCAACGGCGGCAGTTCAATAGTCACAACGCGCAAACGATAAAACAAATCTTCGCGAAATTTTCCCGCGCGAATCTCCGCCGGCAAGTTCCTGTGCGTCGCACTGATCACCCGCACATCCACCGCGATCGTTTGAGTGCCGCCCAGCCGCTCAATCGTGCGATTCTCCAGCGCCCGCAAAACTTTTGCCTGCGTCACCGGATTCATATCCCCGATCTCATCCAAGAACAGCGTCCCTCCCGACGCCAGCTCGAATTTCCCCTTCTTCTGCTGCGCCGCCCCGGTGAACGCCCCGCGCTCATACCCAAAAAGTTCTGACTCGATCAAAGTTTCCGGCAACGCCGCGCAATTCACCGCCACAAACGCCTTCCCGGCGCGCGGTGAGCGCGCGTGAATTTCCTGCGCGAGTAAATCCTTGCCCGTGCCGCTTTCGCCCAGAATCAACACTGTGGAATCCGTCGCCGCGACGCGTTCCGCCATTTCAAACGCACGCCGCATGTCCGCGGTCCGCCCAATCATCGGCCCAAACTGTCCTTCGCTCGTGAGCCGCCGCCGCAGTGCATCGTTCTCCTTTTCCAGCGACGCCAGCTTTAGGAGGTTGGCCACGCGCTGCCGCAACTCTTCCAGTTCAAATCCTTTCACCAAATAATCTGCGGCGCCGAGCTGCAGCGCCTCCACCGCCGTTTTCGCCGTGTCCAGCGCCGAAACCATCAGCACCGGAATTTCGCTGCCCTGTCCGCGCATCCACCGCAGAAATTCGATCCCGCTTTGACCGGGCAGCACGACGTCCAGCAAGACCAAATCCGGCTGTTCGCGAGTCAACGCCTCGCGCGCCGCCTCCGCCGAGTCCGCTTCGGCAACGCGATACTTGACCTCCAGCGCCCGCCGCAATCCGTAACGCGCCGCCGGCTCATCATCTACGATCAGAATCGCCTTCATCCCAGTCCTTTTTGCATTCCTTTACGGCTGAAGCGGCAGTGTGACCCGAAACCGTGTCCCTCGGTTCTCGCTCGCGGGACTCTCCCACTCCAGCTTGCCTCCAAACTCCACGACACGCCGCGCAACAATCGCCAGCCCCAGTCCGGTCCCCTGCGTCTTTGTGGTAAAAAACGGCTGCAGTATTTTCTCCCGCGCGCCCTCGCTGATTCCCGCGCCGTTGTCCTCGACGGTCAGCAAACAGCCGCCATTCTCGACCGCTGCTCCAACACGAACGTATCCGCCGCGCGGCGTTGCTTCGAGCGCGTTCACCACCAAATTCGAAACGATGTCACTGACCGCCTCGCCTGCGGCAGCGGTTCTTGCCCCATTCGCACAAAGCCGCAGCTCCAGCGTAACGCCGCGGCGCTCTGCTTCGTGCCGCAATACGCTCGCTACTTCTTCGATGACGGCAGAAGCGTCGCACGTGGCCTCAACCTTGCCGCCGCGCACCGCCGGCCGGCTGAATTGCAATAATTGATTGAGTTTCGACGAAAGCCGCCCGATTTCATCCAGCACAATCCGCGTCTCTCCGCGCAGCGATTCCGGCAGTTCCGGACTTTCCATCTGCACCTGCAGAATCGTTTTAATCGAGCCCAGCGGGTTCTTCAGGTTGTGAGAAATGCTCGCGGCCATCTGCCCCAGCAGCGCCAGCCGCTCGCGCTCCGCCAATTCCCTTTCTAATCGCACTTTTTCGTCAATCAAACGGCACAAATCCAGTGCTCCAGGCAGTTGCTCACACAGGAACTCCAGAGCTGCGCGTTTCTCCCCGGAAACAAATGCGCCGTGCGGCTCGACTCCGAGCGTTCCAACCCTCCGCCCCCCTTGCACAATCGCGAAAGTCTCTTTGAACTTTTTCTGCGAGGGCTCCTCATGTGCCCGCGCGGAATCAAGTAGCATCACTTCCGCAAACTCAAACTCTTCCTTGAGGCGCTTTTCGATCGCGCCCACCAACTTGGGCAGGTCACCCAATCTGGCAATCTCCTGTGCCTCCGCCGTCACCCGCTGCACCCGGTCCATTTCCCGCTGTGCTGTCTCCTGCAACCTCTTCCCCAACGCGCGCTGAAGCGGCTCAATGAAAATCACCAGAACAAATAGGAGAACAGCCGCCGAAGCCTCCGGCGGAATTTCCGGCGCCAGCCAGGTGCTCACACGTCGCACCAGCGCTAGGTACAACAGTGCCAGGAATGTCGCGGAAACAGCGTAGACGAGGTTGCGCTGCCTTCCGATATTCAGGAAGTTATACCGGTACACCATCTCCAGCATTGCGGCGAAAGGAAAGATAGCCAAGAGCGCGAGCACCGTGCTGGTCACTTCAGCGTTGGTCCCAGCGCCCTGAAAAAAATGCAAATACAAAACACCGAGACTCATCGCGAGGAAAAACTTGAAGAGCTGCTTGTGAAACCACTCCTCGGGCCTATTCGGCGCTGAGCCTGTAAACCGAATCTGCCACACAAGCCCGATGACCAAAGCCGCCGCCAACCAGACCCCATAGGCTCGACCTAAAGCACTTCCGGGCGTCAAGAAGTCAAACGCAGGCGAGTTAGCGAACGACGGATATACGTGCAGGGCAAAATACAATACCGGCGTGTAGGCCGCGAGAACCACAAGGCGTTTTGCGGAGCGGTTCCTAAGCAGCGCTCGCGTATCCGCGTACTCAAAGTGAAGATGAACCAGCAGCGGCGGCAGGAAGCACAGCCCCGCACAAACGAGCGTGTTCGAAAACGCTGTTAGTAGGGTAGGCGGCTCTGCGTAGTAGATTTGGGCGTTCAGGGCGAGCAGCGAGCCGGCGTAAAAGAAAAACATCGCCAGGGACAAAAAGAAAAACACGCGCTCGAAATTGCGCTGCCGCCGGTAGCCGAGAATCACTACCATCCAAAAGAGTTGCAGCAGCGTTCCGGCCGTGAACCCGATCAGCCGAACATAGACAAGTGAATGCATGAGAGCCGTGTCGAGTGCCAGCTATGGAATCTCGATTCTACGTCTCTACAGTAAGCACGACAATAGCCGAGTGCCAGATTTTTCTTGCACCAGTTAACACGCTGTTATAAAAGGCTTTACACGAAGACTTGCTCTAAGCCTCAAACGCTCAATTAGCCGCCCTTTCGCTTGACATGTCAGGTGATTCTGCTATATTAGCACTCGGCTACGAGGAGTGCTAAAACCCAATAACTCCCAGGCCGGTTCAAATCGCAGCACAAAATCCACGGAGGTTCTTTCAAGATGGCAGTGAATCTCACCCCGCTCCACGACCGCGTCGTTGTAAAGCGCATTGAAGAGAAGGAAAGCGTCAAGGGAGGCATCATTATCCCGGACTCAGCCAAGGAAAAGCAGCAGGAAGGCGAAGTCATCGCCGTCGGTTCCGGCAAGCGTGAAAAGGGCGAGCTCATCCCCCTGGACGTGAAGCCCGGCGACCGCGTTCTGTTCGGCAAGTACAGCGGCACGGAAATCACCATTGACGATCAAGAGTTGCTGATCCTCCGCGAAGAAGAGATTCTCGCGAAGTTCGGCGGCACCGCAAAAGCCGCAGGCTCCCGCAAGTAAAGTTTTGGTTCGTAGGGTCACGGCTGGATTCAGCCTGGCCAGCAGTAGATGCAGCGGCCGGTTTCCAAACCGGTGAAATTCTCAGGAATTAGCAAAGAATCTCAGGAGGAAATACCAGTATGGCGAAGCAGATCGTAACAGGTGAGAATTCCCGCCAGGCTATTCTTCGCGGCGTGAATGCTCTTGCCGATGCAGTGAAGATTACCCTCGGCCCCAAGGGCCGCAACGCGGTGATCGAAAAGAAGTTCGGCGCGCCGATCATCACCAAAGACGGCGTGACCGTTGCCAAGGAAATCGAACTCCGCGATCCCCTCGAGAACATGGGCGCGCAGATGGTTCGCGAAGTGGCCTCCAAGACCAGCGACGTTGCTGGCGACGGCACCACCACCGCGACCGTGCTCGCGCAGGCCATCTTCCGCGAAGGAGTCAAGACCGTAGCGGCAGGCGCCAGTCCGACCGCTCTCAAACGCGGCATCGAACGCGCCGTGGAAGTCGCCGTGGAAGAGATCAAGAAGCTCTCCCGCGACGTCAAGGGCGACATGATCGCGCAGGTCGGCACCATTTCCGCCAACAATGACAAGCAGATCGGCGGCATCATCGCCGAAGCCATGAAGAAGGTCGGCAAGGACGGCGTCATCACCGTGGAAGAGTCCAAAACCATGGAGACGACGCTCGAAGTAGTCGAAGGTATGCAGTTTGACCGCGGCTACCTCTCGCCCTACTTCGTCACCGATCCGGAGCGCATGGAGTGCGTTCTGGAAGACGCGCGCATCCTGATCCATGAAAAGAAGATCAGCTCGATGAAGGACCTGCTTCCCCTGCTCGAGCAGATCGCCAAGATGGGCAAGCCGCTGCTGATTATCGCTGAGGACGTCGAGGGCGAAGCGCTCGCGACACTCGTGGTCAACAAGTTGCGCGGTACGCTGCAAACTTGCGCGGTCAAGGCGCCTGGCTTCGGCGATCGCCGCAAGGCTATGCTCGAAGACATCGCCACCCTGACCGGCGGCAAGGCCGTCACCGAAGATCTCGGTGTCAAGCTCGAGAACGTGAAGATCGAAGATCTCGGCCGTGCCAAGAAAATCGTCGTCGATAAGGACAACACCACCATCGTGGAAGGCGCGGGCAAGCCCAGCGAGATCGAGGGCCGCGTCAAGCAGATCCGCCAGCAGATCGAAAACACCACTTCCGACTACGACAAGGAAAAGCTCCAGGAGCGCCTTGCCAAGTTGGTCGGCGGCGTTGCGGTCATTAAGGTTGGCGCTGCCACTGAGACCGAGCTGAAGGAAAAGAAAGCTCGCGTCGAGGACGCCATGCACGCGACCCGCGCAGCCGTCGAGGAAGGCATCGTTGCCGGTGGCGGCACCGCGCTCCTGCGCTGCCTCAACGCGGTCGAGAAGCTCAAGCTGCATGATGACGAGGCTGTTGGCGTCGGCATCGTGAAGCGCGCTCTCGAAGAGCCTGCTCGCCAAATCGCGCTAAACGCGGGCCATGAAGGCGCAGTGGTGGTCGGCAAGATCCGCGAGTCGAAGGATGAAAACTTCGGCTTCAACGCGGAGACCGGCGACTACGGCGACATGGTCAAGATGGGGGTCATCGACCCCGCAAAGGTCACTCGCTTGGCGCTGCAGAATGCAGCCTCGATCGCGGGCCTGATGCTCACCACCGAAGCGCTCGTCGCCGAACTGAAGGAAGACGACAAGAAGAGCGCCGCGGCCGGCGGTCCCGGTGGACCGGGCGGCGGCATGGGCGGCATGTACTAAACCTGATTCGCCTTCGCGGATCTACCAGGCGGGCCGATTCCAATCGGCCCGCTTTTTTTCGCGCGCCAACTCGGTTTGTGGGGCACAATTTCTACATTCTTATACTTGACACTCCGGCATGGCCAGCGACATGGTGAACTGTCTCTTGACGCAGCAATTTCCCCGGAGGTCCCCATGGCTGGACGCCCCGTTCAAGGTGAAAGTGCCGAATATCGCCGCCTGCGCGATGAATTGCTTGCAGTAGAAATCGCGCTAAAGGATGAGCGCGAGCGTGTCGCCCGACTCCGGCGGCAGCTTCCCATGGGAGCGCAGGTAAAGCAGGACTACGTATTCCGCGAAGGCCCGCGCGACCTGCGCGATAACGATCCTGCGCATTTTTTCGAGACGCGCTTCTCGACCCTATTTCAGGAGGGCAAGGACAGCCTCGTCGTTGACCATCTGATGTACGCGCCCAAGAACGACCGCGCCTGTCCGATGTGCAGCATGTGGGCTGACGGTTACGACGCCATTGCCCACCACGTCGGAGACAAGGTTAACTTTGTCCTGGTCGCGCGCGCTCCTCTGGAAAAACTTCGTGCCTGGGGCCATCGACGCGGTTGGAGCAAGATCCGCCTGCTCTCCAGCTATGCCAACTCGTTCAACCGCGACTTCAACGTGGAAAGCAGCGACGACGATCAACATCCAGCCGTCAGCGTCTTCAAACGCCTGCCCAATGGCGATATCCATCACTTCTACACCACGGAAGCATCCCTCGGCGGCGGCCATCATCGCGGCATCGATCTGTTCAGCCCGGTTTGGAACCTGCTCGACCTTCTACCCGAAGGCCGGGAAAATTGGATGCCTAAACACTTCTACGACTCTCACCGTATTGCCGCCGTTCAATCCTGACAACGGCATGCACTAGATTCGTTACCGCGTGCTTTGGGATGGCATTTGCACAAAAGCCGATGGAAATGTACAAAACCCTTCTCTTTGTCAGGTAACCTTCGAGAGCGATTCGCCACCACCCCTCTAATCGATTGCAATTAAAAGACTTACATTCCGCCAAGCTCTTGGCAGGCAGGCATCTATTGGCGGTCAGATTGCTTACCTATATGCGTGTCCCAATCCCGGGAGGGTGTGCTCACTTGAAAAAACTTCTAGCCGGTCTCAGCTTATTCCTTTTCGCTCTCGCCTTTGGGACGCCAGCCAAGGCCGATACCATGGGCACCCTCACCCTGCCTGATTGCGGCGGTGACTCGGGATGCCCGGGGGCCAGATACAAATTTGATATCACCGGCACAACGGCAACGCTTTGGATCACGGTCAATTCAGCTCCAGGTACCAATAACAACGTCATCAGCGGGGTCGATCTCGGGTTCACCGCCAGCGGCAACATCAGCAACTTGAGCCTAGCGAGTGGCCCCACAGGGTTTACCACGACGACAACTGGAAGTCTCAGCAGCAGCGGTTGTGGCACAAATAGCGGCGCATTCATCTGCTCTTCCGGCCCGGGCGTCACGATTACCCAAGGTCAGACCTATACATGGGTCTGGAACTTTACCAACTCTGGCGGCACGGACGCGGCAGGTGACGTACACATCGGCGCCAATTACAATCCGGCGAACGGTCTGATCGTTTCTTGCAGCATCAACAGCTGCGGAAACACTGCGGTGCCCGAGCCGGGATCCATGATGCTTCTTGGCGCCGGTTTGCTGACCCTCGGTGGGTTTACCAGACGTTTCAAGAAGGCCTAAGCGCGCGCCATCCCCTTCATCTCCAGAGACCTCCACAGATCAAAAGCGTCTCCACGCGTTCTCAGGATGCCCGAGGCGGCGTCTTAAGGTAAGCGACCACAAATAAAACGCCGAGCAGCAAGTCCGTGCCGGCGAAGAGCAAGTCCGAGCTGTGCATGCGCGCCTGCAGAACCAGAATGACGACTGCGGCACCAAAGCTGAATTTCTCAAACAGCGATGGAATCATGAGCGGTCGATAACGCACGGGATCGCTGGCGATGAAGAAAAACGCGATCTGCCAGGCCAGCGCGCCACCCACGAACCCATAGAAAAATCCCGGGTGTGTGATCGGTGGCGGGTCGTTCCGGCCGATCAGGGCAAACATGAAGTA
>Ga0209647_1000110_pt1 | contig 70122 bp, 64 predicted proteins | sample GraSoi_2013_60cm_FD_185827 | JGI IMG/M metagenome (GOLD analysis project Ga0209647, IMG submission 185827) | Grasslands soil microbial communities from the Angelo Coastal Reserve, California, USA - Sample 9_17_2013_60cm (SPAdes) (version 2) | ecosystem: Environmental > Terrestrial > Soil >...
ACAATCCACTCGCGGAGATGGTTGCAACCGAGGGCACAGAAGAGCTCCAACTCACCGAGGTGGTCAGATCCTGCGTGGTTCCGTCGCTGAACGTTCCCGTAGCCGTGAACTGCTGTGTGGTCCCGGCCGCTAGCAACGGGTTTTGCGGGCTTACCTGTAGGGAGATTAGACTCGGTAACACGCTCAGATTGGTTGAGCCCGTCAGCGCTCCCAAGGCCGCCGCGATGATCGTATTTCCAATGGCGACAGCGGTCGCCGTCCCGCTGCCGTTGACCGTTACTATTGCCGGATTCGAAGAGGTCCAGGTTGCAGAAGTGGTCAGATCGTGGGTTGTGCCGTCGCTATAGGTTCCTGCGGCGTCGAACTGCTGGGAAAGTCCCGCCGCCATCGAAGGACTGTCCGGAGTGACGGCTATGGATTGTAGTGTGGGCTTGCACATCCCCGCACGGAATGCATTGTAGACAGGTTGGATTTGCTGAGAGCTCAGGGCCTGGTTGAAGACGGCAACTTCGTCCATTAAGCCCGCAAACGATGGCTTCTGCGCACCCAGGTAAGCGCCAAAGACAAGTTGCGGATACCAGGAAGAGTTCTGAGATGCGATAGCGCTCGCGGCCACGTTTCCGTTCAAATACACGTTGACGTTGACTTGGGAGTTAGAGGTGGAATAGGTAATGGCTACGTGAGACCATCGGTTGAAGCTAACTGGTCCGAGGGCCTGCGCCGACAGGTTTCCAAACTCCCAGCTCAGATTGCCGTTCGAGTCGACCGCCAGTCCCGGGGTCCGGTTTGTGCCGTCGTAACTACCCGTCAGCGATCCCGCGCCTGTCGGCATGAACCATAACATCAGGGTTCCCGAAGTGGGCGAATAGACAGGAGAACTGACGAGGACGGAGGCGCCATTGCCCGCAAAACGAAACGCCGACCCGACTTCACCCTTGCCGTATGTCGCACCGTTCCGGAGTGTGCCGGAATTGTTGCCGCCGATGTCTACGGTATCGCCGTCTCCCGTCCACCACCCCACCAACCCAGGCGGAGCAGCAACACACTGAGCTTGGAAGACAACCATGGTGGTGCTGCCCGATATCGATCCTGTAGTGGCTGTGATGGTTGTGGTCCCTGCCGCGTCAGCGCCGGCAAGCCCTGAGCTATTCACGGTGGCGACGGTTGCAGCGGAAGAAGACCAACTGAGGGAACTGGTGCCATCCTTCGTGCTACCGTCGCTGTAATTCAGTACGCCAGTGAACTGTTCGTATGCTCCCGCAGGGACGGATGGGTTACCAGGAGTGACGGTGATCGAGATCAGGGTGGGTGTCGCAACCGTAACCGTTGCCGCGCCGCTGACGGATCCATAGGCCGCAGTGATTGTCGCCACTCCCTGGGTCACTGCCCGTGCAAGTCCGGTCGAGTTAACGGACGCAACTGACGCGGCCGAGGACGACCAATTGACAAACTGGCTGATATTTACAATGACCCCGCCCGGCCAGGTGCCCGTAGCAACAAACTGCTGCTGATTCCCCGGCGAGAGCGTTGGAGTTGGCGGTGCAACAGCGATCGAAAGCAAACCTGAGAGGGTACCCGTGCCTGACAGGCTCACCGTCTGCGGACTGGTACTCGCACTATCGGTGAGGGTCAGGGTCCCAGTCCTAGTACCTAGAGCGGTTGGCGTGAACGTAACGGAAATCGTGCAGCTCGCTCCTGCCCCCAATGTGTTGGGAGGCACTGGGCAGGTAGAAGTTGGCGCAAAATCACCTGAAACTGAAACACCTGAAATCGTCAGTGGAACCGTCTGGTTATTCTGCAGAGTCACGCTTTTTCCGGCGCTAGTGGTGCTAATCACCTGGCTGGCAAAGGTGAGGCTAGCAGAAGACAGGTTGACTGGAGCCGTTCCGGTGCCGCTCAACTTTGCGGTTTGTGGAGAGTTTGCGGCATTGTCGCTTACCGTCAGCGTTCCCGTGCGGGTACCGAGAGCGGTGGGCGTGAAGGTGATAGAGATTGTGCACTTGAGCTTCGCCGCCAGCGTGTTCGGAGATAATGGGCAGTTCGAGGTCTGGGCAAAATCGCCTGAAGTTGAGATCCCTGCGATGGTCAGAGGTACCATCTGATTGTTTTGCAATGTTAGGACTAAGGCCGCGCTGGTGGTATTCACAAACTGGACGCCAAATCCCAGTGATGGAGCCGATAAAGCAGCGGGAGTTACTCCAATCCCGCTCAAGTTTGCTGTTTGTGGGGAGTTTACGACATTGTCGCTAACCGTCAGCGTTCCCGTGCGGGTACCGAGGACGGTGGGCGTGAAGGTGATCGCGAGTGTGCAGCTAAGCTTAGCTGCCAGCGTGTTCGGAGATAGTGGGCAGTTCGAGGTCTGGGCAAAATCGCCTGAAATCGAGATCGCGGTAATGGTCAAAGGGACCGTCTGGCTATTGGTCAGAACGACTGTCTTCGCCGTGCTGATGGTCTGTAGGACCCAGTTGCCAAAGGACTGACTGGTCGGGCTCAGGGTTTGAGCTCCCGCTTTACCAGCAAAGCAAGTGAGCATCGCTAGCATAACAAGCAACTGCGGTTGAATCCTGAGGCATGGCCCGGGCCTAGCCATAGCGCACCTCACTACGGATTGCGCAGTCTCTCGCGCACCGAACGGTCGAACATCACCAGAGGAAGGGGTCCCAACAAGAAAGTCTCAAATAAAGCCTGAGACCAAATCTTTCTAAGCGAGAAGTGCAGGAACTCTAGATCCGCCAGGGGTCGGTGTCAAGAGCAAAGCGCGTGGCCGCCCCTTTACAAACTCGGCTCTTCTCTTTACTTATCAGTCTTTACTTATCAGGGAACCGCTCTATGCTAAACTCGCACACCGCCAGCCCCGTCGGAGCGTTCATGCGTAACGCAACCTTGCCTGGAATCTCTGCCTTGGTAGTCCTGGTATCGTGCTTGCTGTTTGCCCAGCAGCAGTCCACAGCCCCGCCGTTGCCGACGAATGCGCCGCCGCAAGGACAACCAGCAGAGGGAAAACCAGCGCTGGAGCTGGAGCAACCGTCCAAGGAACCACCAGCAAGTCCTAGTCCTCCGCCTTCCGCGAACGAGCCGGCACAGCCGCCCACGCCGCCGCCTACCGCGCCGCCGCCGGCAAGTGAGCCGGGGCAGCAAGCGGCGGCGACTCCCAAAGGTCGCAAGAATCCGAAAGTGGAGGCATGGGAGATCCTTGATGACGCCTGCACTGGAAATAAAACGATCACTCGTGCCATGGCGATCCGCGTTTTGGGGCTTATGCCGAACGATGCCAAAGCTTTGCGGCTTGCGGAAAAAGCGCTCGCTGACGAGAAACCGGAGGTGAGAGCGGCGGCGGCAACGGCGCTCGGCGATATGAAGTCGAGAAGCAGCATCCCAAAGTTGAAAGAAGCGTTGGATGACACGGATCCCGCGGTTGCCCTGGCCGCAGCCCACGCCCTCGATGAGATGCACGACGAATCCGCTTTCGAGGTTTACTACGAAGTGTTAACTGGACAGCGGAAAGCCGGCAAAGGCTTGGTTGCTTCGCAAGCGGCGGTCCTGAAGGATCCGAAGAAGATGGCGCTTCTCGGTTTCGAACAGGGCATTGGCTTCGTTCCGTTCGCCGATATCGGATGGGTAGCTTTTAGGACGATGAAGAAAGATGACACGTCCCCGGTTCGCGCGGCAGCAGCCAAGGTATTGGCCAAGGATCCCGATCCGGCCGCGACCAAAGCACTAGCCGACGCGGCGGACGACAAGAGCTGGCTGGTGCGTGCGGCAGCTCTAGAGGCTCTTGCTAAACGCGGCGACCCTGCGGGGCTCGACGCGGTGAGCCCGCATATGTCCGATAAAAGGGAGGCAGTAAGGTACACCGCGGCCGCGGCCGTGGTGCGGCTAGCGGCGATCAAAGATTCTATGAAAAAGAAAGCGCTCGGGAACAAAGGTAAAAAGGACATCCCCAAGGGGGAAATGAAAGGTGGAATTCCACCGTTGAAGAATTAGTTCGCGAAACCAACTGACGGGTCGCTGTGGATCCTTAACTCGACGATCCATCGGCATTACCCTGCATTACCGGGACGCTTAGGGGTGTCTTCGCGCCGACCCTCTTTGAGCCAGCCGCACTGAAAACGCACCTGACCGAGTTCACTTCCCGACATAGGTACGTGGCGAGCCGATGCCGGTGCATCGGTCGAAACCCACCTTGCAACGCGAATCTCCCAGGGTGATGTCTTTGAAATCGGCTTTGTACTCGGTTGGATTGGCTAACTCGGAATACATCCAGGTGAGCTCGTTCCGGCTTGATGTCTGTTTGTTGCCGGCGGCATTCACGATGCCCGCAAAGGTCGGCGAAGACCAGCTTGTGCCGCCAACCGAAATCCAGCCTCCCTTGAGGTAGACGGCGGCGCAGCAGAAATCGGCAGCCACATCAGGATATCCACGGTGAGTTCCGACGATGCCTGAGACGCCGCTCTGGTAGCTCGGGATAGGCTCGTAGGGACTAAGGTCGCCGCCGCCTCCACCCGTGAAGTAAACCTCGTTCACAAAATTACCGCTTTGGTCACGGTTGAAGCGTGTGCCTCCGACCGAGACTACATTCGGAGAGGCCCCAGGATAGATGCTGACGCCTATGCCGGAATCACCGCTGGCGGCGAAGTAAACAACTCCCGGCTTGGTGAAGTATTGGTCCCAGTTGATCTCCTGGGAAACTTCCGGATCGCCCCAGCTCATGCTGACCACACCGCCTCCCGCGTTAGCCACCAGGTTTGCTGCCAGTTTGACTGCTGCCCATGTCGGGTCGGTATTGACCTGTTTAGATTCAACCAGGAAGAGCTTGGCATTTGGCGCCATAGCATGGGCCCACTCGATATCTAATGCCTCCTCGACCAACCAATTCGAATAGACCGGAGGCTTCGTGGTGCCGGGCCATCTCACAGAGAAGTTGGCGTCTGGAATGCCAAAGTGAGCGGAGAATGCGTGCAGATCGGCTGCCGCGGTCGGGTAGTCGCCGGCATCGACGATGGCAATGGCGCCCCAGCCTCCTTTGGGCACATTCTTGCTGGTGGCGATCGGGCATCCCGTTGGTCCGGTCACCAACTTATACACACAGGCCAGGGATGCCGGCGTTTCATCGCCAGGATTGGGTCCGTTGGGGTTGGGGACATTGGAGTCGACAAAGAAGTAATTCGTGTGATGACGACCGGGCTGCGGAATACTGGATGTTGGGTAGATAATTCTGCGTCCATTGAAAACGGATTCGACGGACGTTTGAGCGAAAGCCGGGGTGGAGGCGATACCGAGAAAAAGCGCGAGCCCGATGTTTATCGCTATGCCGTCCACCGCAGAAATGGTGATGGCAACAATAAGGGAACGTTTCATTCACCGACTCCTGTATGGCCGGCAATTATGCCGCCGGTAATGACAACTATTGTATCGCGCAAGTGCAGGCCCGAAACAGGGCGGGTGGCGCGGCGTATCACAACCATGTGAAACTGGAGCTGCCCGGATAACCGCGCTAGCTCTCCAAAACCTGATCTAGAAGCTTGTCTTGCGTGCGGTCAGGGTTTTGTGTATAAGGGGGGCGCCTCTCCGAGGCAACTCGGTGGTCGGCTTTTTGGGCGGATTTTGCGCGCGGGCTGGAATCGTTCCTTCCCCCCTGGCCTACATACATGGCGCGCGATTTGGCAGGCGGCCCCGTTCGTTGGGCTAGCTTGATCGGCTCTAATCCCAGGGAAAAGCAATTTCATTTCGCAGGAGGACACTTTGAAGAGCGTACCGGTTTTGTGTGCATTGCTGATGTCGATTGCGGTTAGCCCAGCATGGGCAACAACTTATACCATGGGCTACCCGCCACCGGGAGGGGTAACTTTCACTTCATCTGGACCAGGCTCGGGCGCCGACGGGGGGAAGACTTTTTCTTATACAGGTTTCAATAGCGGGGCGTATGCCAAACTCTATTGGGACCTGAACGCGGTGGCGAATGTGAACGAAGGCACGGCGAACGGAAACATGGTGTTTCTCAATTACAACGCTACGACGGGAATCGCCACATGGGTCTCGACCTCGAACTGGCTCTTCACCTCTGGCTTTGGCAACGGTTGCTGTACCACGCCGACGCAACTGCTGGTGCAGCTACAGCCCTATACCAATTCCAACCTGGGCTTCCTGTCCTCGGGATTTCTGAATCCGACGACGACCAAGGGAGCTTTGGGTATTACGGGAGATCCGAACGAACCTTTATATCAAGTTACTGGGCCTTACCAGGCGACGTTCGAATTTGAGGTATGGGATGGCAACACGGCGGATGCCGGCGTACCCACCGCGGGCGACTCCATCTTCGATTACAACAGCAACAACAATGGCGGTCCTGGAGTAACCACTTCTGTGGACTTCGAGTTCTGGTGGAGTTACAAGACCACAACGGCGAAGACCGTGCAGGTGGGGACGTGCAAGACGAATTTACAAAGCTTTCCTTCGATCTCGGCTGCGGTGGGAGCAGTTACGGCCGGCGCCATCGTAGATGTTTGCCCGGGGACCTATCCCGAGCAAGTAACAATCGCCACTCCGCTCACTTTGCAGGGAATCTCCAGCGGCAACGCGAATGCGGCTGTAATTACAGTGCCCGGCGGCGGGCTGATACAGAATGGGACTGCGCCGCTTTCTGGCCCGCACGCGGCTCAGATTCTCGTGCAGGACGTAGGTCCGGTGACGATTACCGGGCTGACGGTGGATGGGTCGAGTAACAACTGCCCTCCGCCGGTTAATGTGGACGGGATCGCATATCTAAGCAACTCAGGGACCGCTTTCGGGAAAGTGACAAATTCCTCGGTGCGCAACACGTCGAATAACGTTTCGTGCTCGCAGCCTGGAAATGCGATCTATGCCGAGGGCGGAAGCTCGAACCCGCTCAACGTGCAGGGGAACACAGTACGCGGCTTCAGCGGCAACGGAATATCGTTTGCCTCAAACCAGGTGGGAACGATCCTCAGCAATACGATTGTCGGCGGGACGACGGGGATTGTGTTGAACTCCACTGGAATAGGCGTGAAGGCTACGGGCAACAGTGTGAGCGCGGGCGGATCGGGCATCACATTGACCTCGGCCACTAGCGCGACGGTGCAGACCAATACGATAAACGGAACAGGTACGGCTCTAACTCTCGATGAAAGCGGAGGTGGCGGGAGCAACATCGTAACCAATAATCGGGTGAACGATGCGACGTGCGGAATCTCCAAAAGCAATGCGGCGAGTTCCGACACGTTTCTACCCAACACACTGCTGAACTCAGTGGCAAATCTCTGCCCCTAGGATGAGGCCGAAACCGAAAAGTGGGGGACCGGTGGGTAGCTTTGCAACGCGCCCCGCCGCTCCCCTTCCTTTGCTGGGAACTCTCGGGTGATCGATAGTGCGGACGGTGGAGTCCTCGTGGTTTTTCGAGAAGGCCGCTAACAAAATCTCAAACGGGAAATTTCGGAACGAAAAAAGTCGTCAGAAGAAGCGGGTTACGCCCTCTTCCAGCACGACGACTTTGTCCTTTACGCCGGCGGCTTTCGCTTCCCGGTCCAGCAACTGGAGAGGCTCCTCGATGGGCTCATGGGACAGGCGGAATGTTCCGTAGTGCATCGGGACCATCCAGCGGGACTTGAGATCGAGAAAGGCGCGGGTGGCGTCGGCAGGGCTGGTATGGACGTTGCGGAATTGCGGGGGATTGTAGGCGCCGATGGGGAGAAGCGCTAGTTCGGGTGAAAGGCGGCGACCGATTTCGCGGAACCCGGCGAAATAGGCAGTGTCTCCGGCGTGGTACACGGAGTGTTTGCCGCTGCGCAGCACATAGCCGCCGTAGCCGCGGTGCGAGTCTTTGAGGATGCGCGCGCCCCAATGCCGCGAGGGGACGTGGGTGATGTCGAGTGCGCCGTGGCGATAGGTGTTCCACCATTCGAGTTCGACTATCTGCTCGAATCCGAGATCGGAAACCAGGTCAAACAGGTGATGCGGCACGACGAGCGTGGGCGCGGTTCCGGTCTGGCGGCGGGTTTGCCGCGCGATGGTGCGCAGCGACTGGCGATGGAGGTGATCGAAGTGAGCGTGCGTGACCAGGACAACGTCCATTGGAGGCAGGTCGCGCAGATTCAATCCCGGCTGCCGCAGGCGCTTTAGGACGAACAGCCAGCGCGCAAAGTTCGGATCGATCACGACGTTCTGTCCGCCAATTTGCAGGAAGAAGCTGGAGTGTCCGATAAAGGTGACGCCGAGTTCGCCATTTGTAACGAGCCGTGGTTTGTGGGTCTTGCCGGTGCGAGGCGTGACCACAGAATGCCGCACCAAGCGCGTGAAGTCGCCGGCTCGCTTACGTAGAGCGGGATTTTTCAATGAAGACTTCAGCATTTATCTGACCACTATGATTCGACCACTATGATTCGACCACTATGACTCGACCAGTATGATTCGACCAGTATGAGGCCGGTATGAGCCGGCCAGTTTGCTACAAACGCGGACTATGGGACATTATCGGCTTTGTTGCCCGAACTCTCTAGGGAAATATAGATGCTCTGGAGGCCGGCGTCGACACGTGGGCGGCGAGATTTCTTCGTCTCGGTGTTCCGCAGGGTGGCGATTTTTCCCGTGAACAGGCTTGTTTTCCTTGACCGTCACTTTGCTGGTCATATCTAATCCAAAGTCTAGGCAAAATACCTATTTCGAGGAAGTGAGGCTGATGCGGGTAGCTTTTTTAGGTTTGGGAATTATGGGACGGTCGATGGCCACCAACCTGGTCAAAGCCGGACACGAGGTCGCGGTCTGGAATCGGAGCCCCGGTAAGAACGTGGAAGGCGCTCGCAGCACAGCTTCTCCGGCGGAGGCAGCTGAGGGCGTGGAAGTGGTGTGGATGTGCGTCTCGGACACGAAGGCGGTGGAGGCGGTGCTGGTTGGCCCGGGCGGCGTGGAGCAAGTTTTAGCCGGGGGCATGATTATTGCGGATTCGAGCACGATTTCTCCCTCCGCCACGCGACGCTTTGCGGAACGCGTGAAGACGCGCGGCGTCGACTATGTGGACGCTCCGATGACAGGCTCAAAGATAGCCGCTGAAACGGGGCAACTGATTTTCATGGTGGGCGGCGACGAGGCCGTACTGGCCCGGCTGCAGCCACTTTTTCACGCGATGGGCAAGCAAGCGTTTCACATGGGTGAGACGAGCAAAGGGCAGGCCACGAAGCTGGTCATGAATCTGCAGATCGCGCTCATTTATGAAGGATTCGCCGAAGCGCTGGCGCTCGCCACCAAGCTCGGCGTGGACGTGGAAAAGCTGCTGCCGCTGATACAGGCATCCATGGTGCGATCGGGGGTGGTGGACTACAAAGCCCCGTTTATTTTGAAGCGCGATTTCTCGCCGAACTTTCCTCTGCGGCTGATGTTGAAAGATATTCGTCTGGCGCTTGAGGCGGCCAAGGAAGCGCGGGTGCGACTGCCTGGACTCGAGGCGGTGGAAGAGGTATATGATGTCGCCGCCGAAGAAGGACAGGCGGATTTGGACTACGCGTCGACACTCACGCTGCTGGAAAAATGGGCGGGAGTGGAAGTGAAAGCTGCGTCGGCAAAATAGTGAAGGCGGAAGCTCTGATCACCGGAATCATGTAATTTTCCTGACTCCCGCCGTTCTTGAGGGTAGTGTTTCGCAGTAGCCCCAAGCTTCGCTAGTTCGAGGGCGTAAATGCGCGATCGTCTGGCCGCGGTCATTCTTGTTGTGTCCTCGATCCTTTTTTCTGCTTCTTTCCTTGACGCCGCGGAAATCCGAGGCAAAGTGGTCAGCGTTGATCGGGGAGAACCCCTGGCGCGCGTGCAGGTTGCGGTGCTCGTCGAAGCGCAACGCGAAGCGCTCGCCACGGCCATCACCGTGAAAGACGGCAGCTTCGTCATCCAAGGATTAGCCCCCGGCCATTACATATTGCGGCTGAACGCGGTTGGATACCGCCTGATCACGGTTGAGTTCTCGCTTGCGGCCGACGAAGCGGCCAAGGAATTTGACGTCACGCTTGCGCCCGACAACTTCCGCCGAACGGAAAGAGTCGAAGTGAAAGGGGACATCTTCCAGGGGCCGGATTCACCAGCGATCAACGAGATCAACCTGACCAGTTCGGAGATTCGCGAGACCTCCACAGTGCTGGCCGACGATCCGTTTCGTGCGATTCAGACATTGCCAGGGGTTTCCGCGTCCGGTAACAACGATTTCTTCGCGCAATTTTCGGTGATGGGTGCGTCTTTCGAAAATACCAGTATTTACATCGATGGGATCCTTGTCCCGTCGCCATTTCACGGCACCAATATCACCGAAGGCGCGACACTGAGTATTCTTACCAGCGAGACCCTGGAGGGCATCAAGCTGCTCCCGGTAGCCTACCCCGAAAAATATGGCGACGCAGTCGGATCCGCACTCGACTTGCAGACTCGCGACGGTAGCCGTACGGCGCCAATCTTCCGAGCTTCTGTCGGACTCGCCGACACGGAGTTGCTGGGGGAAGGGGAGCTGGGAAAGTCGAGAAAAGGATCGTGGCTGGCTTCCGCGCGCAAGAGCTACCTGGGCTACCTCACCCGCAGCCGGTTGACCGATACCTCCACTGATGTGTCGTTCTACGATGGCAACCTGAAGCTCATTTACGACCTGCGCCCCAACCAGACTCTGAGTTTCTATGGCGTAGGCGGGCACACACGTTACGAGTTGGTCAATCCACACCTCAACTTGACTCCGAATACCATCAAAAGCGGGACCAACGATTTCATGCTGGGCCGCGGGGGCTGGCGCTGGACGGTGAATCCGCACTTGTTAGTTGACACAAGGGTGGCATACCTGCAGTCGCCAGAGTCGCTATCGAATCTCTATCGGCAGTCTCTGGAGAACGATCACCATGCGGAGTGGGTAGTGGGAAACGGTCTGGTGTGGAGTTGGCAAAAGGATCATGTGCTGGAGGGCGGATGGATGGGGCGCCGCGTGACCAACAGCCGAACAGCCACATTCTATGACCCCGACGACACCGTTGTTGGACACGAATACAACCGTGGGATGGGCTGGAAAAACGACGGTTATGTTCAGGAAGCATCAAACTTTTTTGGCAACCGGCTCCACGTAGTCGGCGGACTACGACTGGACAGCGCTGCATTGTTCAATGTTCATGCGGTGTCGCCGCAGGTGTCGGCTTCTATTCAGGTTGCGTCCGCTACTCAGTTGCAGTTTGGCGTTGGCCGCTACAACCAGTTCGATTTTCCGGCGAGCCCTCCCTTCCTGTATAAGGGCTGCCCGGCGAGCGGAGAATTTTTGCAGACCGCGAACCATTTTTCTGCGGGCGTGGAACAACGTATCGGGGAAAGCGGGCGTTTAAAGATTACGTTGTTTGATCGGCAGAACGCTCATTCCCTCGATTCTTCAGGTTACAATTTTGTAACCAAAACCTGCTATTCGTCACGGGGCTTTCAAAGCTATGATCGGGACTACTCGAGGGGCGCGCAGATTGTTCTGCAGAGCCGAACCGCCAATCGACTATCCGGCTGGATCGGCTACACGCTTACCTACGCCCGTCACAGTTATCTCTACGATCGCAATCCGTTCTATGTCCCGACTCTAGACGACCAACGCCACACGTTAAACGTTTTCGCAAGCTACCGGATCAGCCCTAGCGTGCACCTCAGTGGGAAGTGGCTGTTCGGGTCCGGGTTTCCGGTTCCAAGCAACAACAATGCGATTCGAGAGGGTGACTACCAGCGCCTCGATGTACGCGCTGAGAAGGATTGGGCATTCACTCGCTGGAAACTTGCCCTATACGGTGAGGTGCTCAACCTGACCAACCACAACAATCGCCGGTATTTCTACACTTCACGAAATCCGGATGGGACGTTCAGCGTCGTTACCGGACAGGGTCTGCCCATTGTGCCGACGGTGGGCGTGGCGTTCGAGTTCTGAAGATTCTTCTACTTCTTCTTGAACGAGCGAACGTAGTTCACCATGTTCCAGATGTCATCGTTTTTGGCGCGGTCGCCTTCCGGAGGCATATTGTCTCCCTTCCCATTCCTCGTAATGTAAAAGAGTTCGCCGTCGGTGCGGTTTTTCAAGGCCTCCGGATTGGTGAAATCGGTGACGTTCTTGATGTCCGACGCCATGTCGCCCTTGCCGTCGCCATCTTTTCCATGACACATAGCGCAGTCGTAGCCGTACAGCTTCTTGCCCTTGGCGAGTGATTCCGGGGTCGGCTTCACGGGATTTGCCTTGGCGGCATCTTCGGCGGGAATCTTGGATTCGGGCGTGGGAGTCTTTGCGGGAGGCTGATCCTTCTGCGCCCATAACACGAACACCAGAAAAAGCGATGCGAGAATGATCAACGGAGTCTTATTTTTCAACACCCACCTCCGGTTCGGGAGCACGGTCGAAACGTTCAAAAGATACTCCGCAACACGAGAACGTGCACGAGAAAATTGCAGGGCCGAACCTACGGGGGTAAGGTTGGGGGAACTCGTTTTCGGGGAACGCTGGGAACGATTTCACCCGCCGGGGCAATCAGGGACAGTTTCTTGGTGCGATGGGAAAGTCCTTCCAGTCTTTTCTAGTGACCCAGGTTACGCTCGTAACCCCTTTATCCAGCGAGGATTACACAAGTATTACAAAGCAGTTCGTCGACTCTTGATATTGTTTAGGTAGACCTCAGCAAGACGGGTGTACGGAGAAGAGAACTGATGAGCGTAACGATGCGGGAGACCATGAACGAAGCGGCCAGCCAGGCCATGACCGAAACCGGAGAAGGCACGAATCGTAAAGAACGGGCGAACCGCGATGGCTTCAATTGGGGCACTGCGATCGCCATGGGCCTGTTTCATGTGGGCGCAGTTGCGGCATTATTTTTCTTTACCTGGCCGGCATTTTTCGCCGCCATTTTCCTGTGGTGGGTATCGGGCAGCCTCGGAATCGGGATGAGCTATCACCGGCTTCTGACGCATCGCGGATACAAGACTCCGAAATGGGTGGAATATTTCCTGACCTGGTGCGCGACGCTCGCGCTCGAGGGCGGGCCGATTTTCTGGGTGGCGACGCACCGGATTCATCATCAGTTTTCTGACGATGAAGGCGATCCGCATTCGCCCATCGATGGCAAGTGGTGGTCGCACATGGGATGGATACTAACGGGCAAGTCGATGCATCACGACACCACGACCCTGGGCCATTACGTCCCCGACCTGACCAAGGACAAAGTTCACGTCTGGCTGACCAAGTATCACTACACAGGAAACATTATTCTGGGCGTGATCCTGTTTGCGATTGGCGGACTACCGTGGCTGCTATGGGGAGTGTTCGCGCGCGTGGTGGTCGGACTGCATGCCACCTGGATGGTGAATTCTGTCACACACCTGTGGGGAACGCGGCGCTTCGCGACTAAAGACCTTTCCACCAACAACTTGCTCGTCGCCATTCTGACGTTTGGTGAAGGCTGGCACAATAATCATCATGCACATCCGGTTTCCGCGCGGCATGGCTTGAAGTGGTATGAAATCGACATCAACTGGTACGGCATCTGGGCGCTGAAGAAACTCGGACTCGCGCGGCACGTCTATAAAATCGATCTCGACAGGCTCCCGCCGAAGCCGGCCCTGACGCGGGATGTGAAGGCGGCTGAGGTGCTGGTGGCGGCTGGGGACTAAAGGTAAGGTCAGGGATTAGGTTCCAGGTCTCAGGAAAGGCTCTCGAACTGGCCATAGTGGCCGGCGTCGGGAGCCTTCTTACTGTAAACGCCTGTTCTCAATAGTTAAGTTTCTTCAGCCGTTTGGCGACGGTAGTTCCACACGGCGGTCAAAACATTTCCCCGACCGACCCCTTCTCAATATTGCTGCTCATCTTCGCTTCTTTGCTGTCTCTTTGCTCACTCTTCTTCGCGATGACGGGGAATGCGCAGGAAGCCGTGTTCGATAAAGTTCGCGTCCTGGTACGATCCCGTGATTGCCCCTGCAGAGTTGATGCTTGCGGGTTTGGTCAGCACCGAACCAGGAGGATCGAACGTGATGAAGGTGCCGTCGGGAGAGCGCAGGAAGCCGTACGCTGTAGCACCGTTCGCGTAACTATAGTCTCCCGTGATGTACCCTGCCTGATTGATGCCGGTGGGGTCCGTGTTCGCTGCACCGGGAGGATCGAACGTGGTGAAGGTGCCGTCGGGAGCGCGCAAGAAGCCATGATTCACAGACTGTGCGTCAGCGTAGTATCCCGTGATCGCGCCAACCTGGTTAATGCTTTGCGGCAGGGTTCCGGCGGCGCCCGGAGGATCGAAGCTGGTGATCGTGCCGCCGCGTGCGCGCAGGAAGCCGTGAGTAACATTCCCGGAATAGTCGAAGTAGTATCCACTGATGGTTCCTTCCTGGTTAATGCTGTTCGGTTCCGTGCAGCAACCCGGAGCGTCGAACGTCGTGAAGGCGCCATCGCGAGAGCGCAGGAAGCCATGGGTGGCAGTCTGGTCCTGATAGTATCCCGCAATCTCTCCCCTCGCGTTAATGGCTGTGGCCAAGGTGGAAACCGAGCCCGGAGGATCGAAGGTGGTGAAGCTGCCGTCGCGTGCGCGAAGGAAGCCGTGTCTGTAGCCCTGCGCGTCAATGTAGGTCCCCGTGATCACGCCAGCCCGGTTAATGCTTTGCGGTTTGGTATCGATGGAGCCGGGAGGATCGAAGGTGGTGATCGTGCCGTCGCGAGCGCGCAGAAAGCCGTGCGGCTTGTTGTGCGCGTCATCGTAGTATCCAGTGATGGCTCCTTCGCGGTTGATGCTGTAGGGTTGGGTGAAGGTCGAGCCGGGAGGATCGAAAGTGATGTAGGTGACTTCTTTAGCAGCCGCGGAGAAGCTCAGCCCTAGCGTACAGGGCAGCAGCAGGCAAAGAGCCAGTACTACCTTCCGACGAACAAGTGGCGCGATGTGGGCAGAATTGAGTAAATGCGTGGTCATTGGCTCAGCTCCTTTGCAGAACCGTTGGAGCGACCAGGTGTGACCAGGAAGCCCCGAGTTAGCACTACTTTGTTGCAGCGAAGCCCGCACAGGTTGGATGTGACAGCTGGCGATCTAAGGAAAACCGCGTCAAAAGGAACGAGTCTTCAGGGGTGCGTTGACTGTCCGACTGGTCGTTGACCAAAAATCCCCATTTCACTAACCAACTCGGAAGATCTCCATCCGACCCCTGGCACCTCGCACCCGCGACCTGACACCTGTTCTCCCGCCCGCTACAATCTCCCTGTGCGGATCATCAGCCGGCAGAAAGCGATTTATTTCTTCCTTACGTTTGGCGTCTGCCTTGCGGCGCTGGCGGTCGCTGTCGGCAGCGGCTGGATCATCCTCAACTGGCGGGAGGGCATCAAAGTTTTTCTCGGCATCATTTTTTTTGGCGCCATCGTCGCCGGCCTTGTCCTCAATACGATTTTTCTGGTCCGTGAAATTCGCCGCAACGAGAAGCATGACAGTTTCATCAACGCGGTCACCCATGAATTGAAGACGCCGATCGCGTCCATCCGGCTCTACCTGCAAACTTTGCAGCGACTCGAGGTGGGAGAAGCGCAGCGGCGGCAGTTCTACGAATTAATGCTGCTCGATACCGAACGCCTGCTGCACACCGTGGAACAGGTGCTGAAAGCGGGTGAGGCGGCGCAGAAGAAAAGCCCGACGCAGCGCTTGCCGGTGGAATTCAACTCGCTGGTGCGCGAATGCATGGAACTGGCGCGGGTGCGTCATCATTTGCAGGCGGACGATTTCGAATATCGCGAGCAGAACGGCGGCGGAGCGCGGGTCACGGGCGATCCCGAAGAGTTGCGGACCGCGGTTTCGAACCTGCTCGACAATGCGGTGAAGTACTCGCCGGATGGCGTGCACATCTCGGTGGAGTTGGACGCTCCCGATGAGAAACGAGTGGTGCTGCGGGTGCGCGATCGCGGCGTTGGCATTCCGGAGCAGGAACTGAAACGTGTCTTCAAGCGGTTTTACCGGGTAACGCAGCGCTCGCTCTCGCAGGTGAAGGGAACCGGCCTGGGGTTGTTTATCGTGCGGGCGATCGCGCGCAAGCACGGCGGCCGGGTATTTGCAGAGAGCGAAGGGGCAGGGAAGGGGACGACCGTCACACTGGAATTGCCCCGGAAAGTGACAGTGGCATGAGCCGGGTGCTGGTGGTGGAGGACGAGGCGCACCTGGCGGACGGCTTGCGCTTCAACCTGCAAGCCGAAGGACACGCGGTAGAAGTTGCGGCCGACGGAGAGTCGGCCTTGGAAAGGCTCGTCGAAAAAAGAGAACGCTTCGACGTGGTCGTTCTCGACGTGATGCTGCCCGGCAAGAGCGGCTTTGATGTCGCGGCCTTGCTGCGCGAGAAAAAAAACTACGTGCCGATTCTGATGCTGACGGCGCGCGGGCGTGCGGAAGATGTGCTGCAAGGATTCGCTTCCGGAGCGGATGATTATCTGCCGAAGCCGTTTGAGTTGGCGATTCTGATTGCTCGATTGGAGAGCCTGCTGCGGCGCAGCGCGTGGATGAAAGACCGCGAGCCGGCGGGCGCGGGAAAAGGCGATGGCCATGACGACGACCGCGACGAGGCGCGGCAGGCGCCGGAGGGCGAGCAGGGAACTAGCGGCGACACCTTCAGTTTTGGCGGCAAGACGATTGACTTCGGGGAGCTGGAATTGCGCACGCTGGGAAATACGATCCATCTGACGGTGATGGAGGCGGAGCTGCTGCGCTATCTGGTGAAGAGCGAAGATCGGGTGGTTTCGCGCAAGTCGATTTTGGAAGATGTGTGGGGATTGCACGAAGACACCGATACGCGGGCTATCGATAACTTTGTGGTGCGGCTGCGGCGGTACATCGAAGAAGATCCATCGCGTCCGAAGCATTTGCAGACCGTGCGGGGAGTTGGATATCGGTTCGTGGCGGAGCCGGAGTAGGACGGACATCAGTTGGTCGCCAGTCGTTAGTCGTTGGCAAAATCGAGCGACTCGAGTTGCCAACGCTTCCTCGGAACTGCAAGGAAGCGAGCCCATCGTTTTCAAACACTATGGGCCAGGTGTGTTGCCAATTACAAAATCAAGCGCGCGCCACCGAAGCTCCAGGGATGGAAATAAAACTCCTGATTGTCGGACTTGTTGCCCGATAAGCATCGATTGAAGAGCGTGTAACCTTTGCATGGAAGTCGTACCAGGAGCCGGGGCTGAGACTGCCGCGGTCAGTGTGGCCGAAATGAAGGTGCAACCAGTTGTATGCGGTTTCTTCCAGGGTCTGCCAACTGCCAGAGGTTTCCTCACCGAACGGCCCCGAGCAACCGCGCGGAAAAGGGACTTTGACAACTCTATTCTTGAAGCGATCCACATACCCACAGGCACGCTTGGCTATCCGTGAAAACGGGTTATCATTCGTGAAGTCCGGGAATCGGGAATTATGGCGCATCTGGTCGACTATCTTGAATTGACGGTACCCCAGTTGCCAAAGCAATAGGAGGTACTCCAGGCTTTCGGCCTCCACGGAGACGTACTCTGGAAGACCCATCGACTGCAAAGATTTGAGGCAGTGTGGCTCTGCGCCTTCCGCATCGAGCTTCAGGTAGTAGGGCACGCCGTACTTTTTCAGCAGGGTGTCGAACTTTACACATTCAATGTCGACCGCGCGGCACTTCATTCCCCATCTGCCAGCTTTAGTGCGATCAAACGAACTAAACACATCTCTTTCTTCATTGATCCAGAATTGTATTTTTCCCGGGTAGTGCCAAATTCCGAGATGCTCAATTATCATCTGTCCGGAGGCGATTTCCGCCCGGAATCGCGCACGCGAGCGTTGCGCGAGAATCGGGTTAGCCTCCACGGCAATCACCTTACATCCCTTCGAAAGGTAATAGGCGGAATCATCGCCATTGTTCATCCCAACGTCAAAAACGGTACGCGATACAGGCTTCGTCTGCTGACGAAGGTCTGGTTCCTGGCGGAATTGCAAGAGTTCTCGTGAGTCACGGAGTGATAGACGCTGCATTGGTTCCTCCAAACAATACAGATTTTGTTAAAGACGGGCACTGCTTTGGGCGTAGATTATGGTTTCGCTCGAGAGCATTGTCAATGAATTGTCAGCCAGATTTGGGTTTTCGTGCTATTGAGATGTGGATCTTGAAGGGGAAGGGCGCATAGCTCCCAGGCCCCAAGGCCACCACTTTAAGTGGGCACTCGAGTCGACTGGGCTGATACCCGTCAGTGTTGTTTGGCCGAGGAGCTTGCGGCCAGCTCACGGAAGAGGCCGAGCAAGGCGGCTGCGGCTTTCTGATCGGAGAGATTTTCGAGCGCCACCGTGGCGGTGAAGTGCGGCGAAGTCGAATTGAAGCGGACGCCCACGAAATCCTTGTCGCGCCATGAGGCCAGCGCGCTTACTACCGGCGTGAGTTCGACGGGCCAATCTTCCTTGGTAGTCAGGATGACAGGGCCGGGGTGGCTGATGGCCCAGGCGCGGGTTCCGGTGGAGCTTCTCGACCCCAGGCCTTTTGACCCTAAGCTTTTCGCTCCGGTGCGGCCTGACCAGCGATGACGGATGACGTCGAGATGGAAGCCGGGAGGGAAACCCATGTTGGCTTCGAAAGTGAGTGTTTCCTGTTGCTGGCGCCAGCGGCTCATAACCCACTGCACCGGGAGCGGGCGCGGCAACAGGCGAATGGTGAGATGGGCATCCTCAAACCAACGCGAGGAAAGATGAAGCGTGGCCTTGAGCCGGGAGCTGCTAGCCTGCCATCGCAAATCGGCGACGCGGCCTTTTCCAAGGCATGCCGACTGCACCCACTGCAGCACATCGGCCGCCCGCCGACGATTGTAGTGGACAAACCAGAGATACCACAGGACGAAGAGCGCGCCCGCAACGATCACGTCAATGAGAATGAAACGCCCCACGGTGCAGGTGCCTCTTGGAAGAAATCGTACTTCTTATAGATGCAAACGCGCAAGGGGCGGAAACGGAAAAAAGTATTAGATTGAAGTGAATCCAAGGCACGTGTAGCTCCCGATGCATGATGGCTCAGCCTGGATGCTAGTCCTCTTTGAGCTTATTCCCGCTACAATGGCGGCGTGTTGTTTCGCATCCGGCACTTCGAGAAAGCCGATTTTGACACGTTGTGGCGGATTGACCAAGCCTGCTTCGATCCGCAATTGGCGTACTCGCGACCGGAGATGGCGTTCTATATGCGCCGCCCGGGATCGTTTACTCTGGTGGCCGAAGCGGAAGGCAGTGAGGTTCCGGGCCACGATGTCCTAGGTTTCATCGTAGCGGAGACGCGCCGCAAGAGTGGGCACATCATTACCATCGATGTGGTCGCGGAGGCGAGGCGGGCGGGCGTCGGCTCGGCTTTGCTCATAGCGGCGGAAGATCAATTGCTTCGGGCGGGAGTGGTCACGGTAGCGCTAGAGACGCCGGTGAATAATGAAGCCGCGATCCGCTTCTACAAGCAGAAAGGCTACTTCGTCGAAAAGACGGTTGCAGGCTACTATTCGAACCAGCTGGATGCACTGGTGATGACGAAGGAGCTGGCGCGGTCGCCAGTTGGATGAATTCGCAGCCCAAAATGGGCACCGGATTCGCCGTAGAGACGCGGGTTGCCGTGTCTCCTGGTGCGCGGGGATTTGTGTTTGCCAGCAAGACGGGGCGAGTCCTGTCTCTACGGGGAATGATTTGATGATGAAGATCGCGATCCAGGGAGAACTCGGTTCTTTCAGCCACGAAGCGGCCGAAGCGATGCTGCCGCGCGCGAAGGTGGTGCCGTGCGCGCGTTCGCTCGAGGTCTTCGACCGAGTCAAGCGCGGAACGGTGGACGGGGCGGTGATTCCGATTGAGAATTCACTCGCTGGTTCGGTCGCCGAGCACTTTGATCTATTGCTGGTCCGCGACGTGCACATAGTCCGCGAGTTTCGACTCCGCATCGTGCACAACGTGATCGCGCTGCCGGGCACCAAGCTTGGTGACATCCGACGCGTGTTTTCGCATCCCGTGGCGCTCGATCAGTGCCGCGATCTATTCGCTAAGAACTTGAAGCTGGAGCCGGTGCCGTTCTACGACACGGCGGGAAGCGTGAAGCATGTTGTCGCGGAAGGCTTGCGCGATGCCGCGGGAATCGCCAGCCGGCGGGCGGCCGAAGTGTATGCCGGAAAAATTCTGAAGGCCGGCGTCGAAGACGACAAGAAGAACTTTACCCGTTTCTTTCTGATTCGACGTGGGAAAGCTCAGACGGCGCGCCGTGACGGTAATGAAGAGGCGAATAAGACTTCGCTGGCATTCAGTGTGAAGAATATTCCGGGAGCGTTGTTCAAAGCACTCAGTGTGTTCGCATTGCGCGACATCAGTTTGAGCAAAATCGAGTCGCGGCCCATGCGCGGGCGTCCGTGGGAATACGTTTTTTTTGTGGATTTGCTGCGCGGCGACGACGAAGATTCGCGCAATGCCCTGCGGCATCTAAGCGAGGTCTGCGAGTTGGTGAAGGTGCTCGGAATTTATCCGGGAGCGTGAGTCGGTAGCCGGTCCATTCCGGTCCACTTGAGGCTGGTCATCGGTCGTGATTACAGCGGAAAAGCCGATGAAAGCGGCAGGGGAGCAGCGCGAGGCCCTTTTATCACAAAATGATGTGAGGGAATGCACTGCATTCTCTTCCACTTGCGCGTAGCCTGGGAGTCGTAACTTGGAGCTCGGGGAGGGAGGCCCACGAACCAATGTTACGGAAAGGAGACGACAACACTTCCGTGTCTTGCAAACGCCTGGAAAAGGTCTAGAATTCAACAACCTAGCACCTGGGCCTGCATCTTTTTGCCAGTTCAAGTCATCCAAGGTTGAGTGGAAGTCACTCAAGGACAAATCATGAGCGATCTTATTTCTTCTTCTAGCGAACAAACTTCTTACCAGACCTCGGAGCGCTCGCTGCCGATTCTGCCGGTGCGCGACACGGTGCTGTTTCCCCACGCTGTGCTTCCGCTGACGGTAGGGCGGGATAGTTCTGTCCAGCTGATTAACTCGCTCGGCGAAGACAAGACCATTGTCGTCGTAGCGCAGCGCGAGGCGCGCGTGGACACGCCGCAGCCAACCGATCTGTACTCCATCGGAACGCTGGCGGTGGTGCACAAAGTTGTCAAGATGCCCAATCAGAGCCTGTTCGTTTTTGCGGAAGGACTGGAGCGGGTGCGCCTCGAGGATTTCGCGCAGCTTTCGCCGTTTATGCGGGCGCGGGTGAGCACGATTCCGGAGACGATTCCGCCGAAAGATTCCGAAGTAGAAGCGTTGCAGCGCAATGTGCTGACCTTGTTCCAGCAGATCGTGGCCGGTTCGCCGACGCTCTCGGACGAGCTCTCGACGGTTGCGATGAACATTGAAGAGCCTGGACGACTGGTGGACTTCATTGCCTCGTCGCTGCCCTCGCTCTCGACGGCCGACAAGCAGGAGACGCTGGAGACGAGCGACGTCCGCGTGCGGCTCGGGAAAATCAATCAGCATCTGGCGAAGGAATTGGAAGTGCAGCAGCTGCGCAACAAGATTCAGTCTGAAGTGCAGGATCGTGTGCAGCAGACGCAGCGCGAGTACTACTTGCGCGAGCAGATGAAGGCGATCCAAAAAGAACTTGGCGAGCAGGACGAAGGCCAGCGTGACACAGAAGAACTGAAGCAAAAAATCGAGTCCGCGGGTATGCCCGACGAAGTGAAGAAAGAGGCGCTGAAGGAACTTGGGCGACTGGCCCGTATGTCGCCGATGGCGGCGGATTATTCGGTCACACGAAACTATATCGAGTGGCTGGCGGTGTTGCCCTGGGCGAAGACTTCGGGTGGAGAAATTGAAATCCCGAAGGCGAAAGAGATTCTCGACGCCGACCACTATGACTTGCAGAAAGTGAAAGACCGCATCCTCGATTACCTTTCCGTGCGGCGTTTGAAGCCGAATATGAAAGGACCGATCCTGTGTTTCGTCGGACCTCCGGGAGTGGGGAAAACTTCGCTCGGCAAATCTATCGCCCGCGCGCTGGGACGCAAGTTCACGCGTCTGTCGCTCGGCGGAGTGCACGACGAAGCGGAAATTCGAGGCCATCGCCGCACCTACATCGGAGCTTTGCCGGGGCAAATCATTCAAGGGATACGGCGCGCGGAGACGAAAGATCCGGTCTTCATGCTCGACGAAATTGACAAGGTCGGACGCGACTTCCGTGGCGATCCGGCGTCGGCGCTTCTCGAAGCGCTCGATCCGGAGCAGAACGCGACTTTTCGCGACAACTATCTGGACGTGACTTTCGATCTCTCGAAAGTCCTGTTCATTACCACCGCGAACATGCTCGATCCGATCGCGGAGCCGCTGCGCGACCGCATGGAGATAATCGAGCTTCAGGGCTATACCGAGGAGGAGAAGGTCCACATCGCGTTCCAGTACCTGATTCCGCGGCAGATTGAAGAAAACGGAATCACGGCGGAGCAGATCGAATTTCCGGAAGAGGCGGTCAGCTACATCATCCGCCATTACACGCGCGAGGCCGGTGTCCGCAACCTGGAACGTACGGTTGGCACCATCTGCCGCAAGCAGGCGCGCCGGTTGGCGGAAGGGAAGAGCGAGAAGCTGGTCATCACCAAGGAGATTGTGCAGGAGTTTCTCGGCGGCATCAAGGTCCGCAGCGAAGGCGAAATTGCCGAGCGCACGAAGCGCGCGGGCGTGGTCGTTGGCTTAGCGTGGACGCCGTCGGGCGGCGACGTGTTGTTTGTCGAAGCCAACCAGATGAAAGGCAAAGGTGGATTGACCATCACCGGTCAGATTCAGGACGTGATGCGCGAGTCCATGCAGGCCGGATTGAGCTGGGTGCGTTCGAATGCCAAACAGTTGGGCATCGACGAAGAATTCTTTGCCAATCACGACATTCACATTCACGTGCCGGCGGGAGCGATTCCGAAAGACGGTCCTTCGGCGGGGGTCACCATTGTGACCGCGCTGGTGTCGTTGCTGTCGGGCAAGCAGGTTCGTCCGCTGACGGCGATGACGGGCGAGATCACGCTCAGCGGGAACGTATTGCCGGTCGGCGGCATCAAGGAAAAAGTGCTGGCCGCGAAACGCGCAGGCGTGCACGATGTAATCCTTCCGGCGGACAACAAAACCAACGTCGAGGAAGATCTTACGCCCGAGCAGTTGTTGGGATTAACTCCTCACTACGTGAAGACCATCGACGAGGTGCTGGAAATCGCGCTACCAACATCGCCGCGCGAAGAACTCCAGGATGCCGAGGAGCGCGAGAAGGTGCTGAGCACGTAAGGCAGTTCTCCGCCGGCACGACCATTGCTGTGGATAGCCGATCGTTCACGCTTTTTGCGAACGGTGGGTGCGCGACTGTTCGCGCAGCGGGACTCGCCTTTCACAGCGCGGGGGCCTGAAACGAGCGTGCGCTGCTTCAATCCCCGTTATCGAAAACATCGCACCAGAGCAACCCCACGAAGGTGTAATCGGCACTACTCGATCGTGGTGAATGATCTTCTGTATTCCATGAAGAGAATTTGTTTGGCATCCTACAGCCCTCTCTCCCCCAATGGATATCGATATCAAAGATCGAATTGCAGCCCTGTGTGCGAAGGTGATTGCGGCACCTGACGGTTCCGAAGAATTGACGCGCACGATGGAGGAACTACGGTCTGCGTTAAGTGAACATGCAGAAGACTTGCGCAGCCAAGTTGCGAATCTGCGGCAAAACGGTTTCTCGCATTCCGACGATACAAGGTGAGGGAGCGGCCAACCACAGCCAGGACGCGTCAGTGCGTCCTCGCCCGCGGCGGTTGTCCGACTCGTCGCGCTTTCGAAAAAGCGGGATTCTGCGATGAAGAAAGGCTCAAGCTGCCAGATTATTTCACCTCCTGATTAGCGAACTGCAGGCGGGCACTCGCCCATCAGGGCGCGAACACGAAGTCCGGCGTTTTCCACAATTGACAGCCAGCATTCGATTCCCTCAAACTTGGTGATGCCCCTCAATGAGGTGTAATCCAGGTATAGGAGGCCTGGCGTAATGAAGCTAACCACGGAAAAAACGATCGCGATTCTTGTGGTGTTCTGCAGCTTACTCATTTGGGCGCTTCCTGGCCAAGCGCAAGTTGGACAACCGGAAGTTTCTCTCGATTTGCGTCATGACATCTCAGCTCCGCTGCGTGATATGTCCCCGAACCCGGCGGCGATTACGCGGCACCATGTCATCCCTCTGCGCCGGCCCACTCCGCCGGAAACCAAATCGCCCCAGCCCGATCCCGTTCTGCAAACCTCCGTTGGACCGCTGGTTTCAACCACGGCGGGACTCAACATTCTTGGCGTGGGAGTGGGCATCACTCCCACCTATAGCGATTGCTGCGCACCGCCCGACACCAACGGCGCCGTCGGAGCCACGCAGTTCGTGCAGTGGGTGAACCTGGATTTCGCGGTTTTCGATAAGACCACCGGTGCGCTGGCCGCTGGTTTTCCCAAGTCAGGCAATTCACTCTGGTCGGGCTTCGGAGGCCCATGCGAAACCCGCAACGATGGCGATCCGATCGCTCAATATGACAAGGCTGCCGGTCGCTGGGTGCTGGCGCAACCCGTATTTGTAAGCCCCTATATTTACTGCATTGCTGTGTCCACTAGCTCGGACGCAACCGGCACTTACAATCGTTACGCGTTCGCTGAACCTAACTTCCCCGACTATCCAAAACTCGGAGTCTGGCCCGATGCATTCTATGCATCGTTCAATCAATTCAGCGGAAACTCTTTCGTGGGCGCCCGCGCGTGCGCATTTGATCGCACTGCAATGCTGGCGGGGAATGCCGCCACCCAGGTGTGCTTCAACACCAGCACGAGTTTCGCCAGCTTGCTCCCTTCCGATCTGGATGGGACTACGGCGCCGCCCTCGGGCTCTCCTGACTTCTACGTGAACTTCGGGAGCAATTCGCTGAACTTATGGAAGTTCCACGTTAACTTCGTCACTCCGACCAGTTCGACCTTCACCGGGCCGACAAATATTCCGGTCGCGGCCTTCAGCACGGCATGCGGCGGCGGAGCTTGTATCCCACAAAGCGGTACCTCGGAGAGACTCGATTCCCTTGGCGACCGCTTGATGTACCGGCTGGCGTATCGCAACTTCAGCGGCTCTCACGAATCGCTCGTTGTCACCCACTCGGTTCGCGTTAGTGGAAGCAAGCATAGTCAGGTTGACGGCGTGCGCTGGTATGAACTTAGGAGCCCCAACGCCACTCCCACCGTCTTCCAGCAGGGCACTTATTCTCCCGATAGTAATTCCCGCTGGATGGGCAGCATCGCCATGGACAAGCTTGGCGATATTGCTCTGGGTTACAGCGTGTCGAGCGGCGCCATCCATCCTGCAATTCGCTACACCGGTCGCGTTCCCGCCGACGCCCCTGGAACCATGGAATCCGAGAACACCATCGTTCAAGGAAACGGTTCTCAACTTACGGGGTTGAACCGTTGGGGCGATTACAGCAGCATGGCCATCGACCCCAGTGACGACTGCACGTTCTGGTACACCAGCGAGTACTTGCAGGCGGACGGAACGTTTAATTGGAGCACGCGAATTGCGTCATTCAAATTCACGGGCTGCCTGTAATCCAGAGTCGCCGGATGCCCACTTCTCTCGCTTTGTCGAGAAGTGGGCTCCTGTGATGAAGCGAGTCAAAAAATGCTGAATGGATGGAGTTACTATTGTTACGTTGCAGGAAAATAAATCCCTTAACTTAAGGAGTAACATGTAAATATAACCTGGATCAGGAGGAGCTAATCAAGAAATGCGAAAACAGAAAGGCTTCTCACTGATTGAACTGCTGATCGTGGTCGCGATCATCCTTATCATCGCTGCGATTGCTATCCCGAGCCTGTTGCGCGCGCGGATTGCGGCGAACGAGGCATCGGCAGTGGCTTCGCTGCGGACTTTGAATACCGCCCAGATTTCCTATAGTTCCAGCTATCCGACGGTGGGTTTTGCGACCACGCTCGCCTCGCTGGCGGGAACCAACTGCGCGCCGCCGGGAAGTTCAGGAGCATGCATTATTGACTCGCTGCTCGCGGGCGGCTCTAAGAGTGGCTATTCGTTCGCGCTGTCGGGCACCTCTGGTACCCCGAATTCCACCTACGTGTTCATCGCTTCGCCAATAACTCCGAACCAGACCGGTGTGCGTTACTTCTGTTCGTTCGCCGACGCCGTGGTTCGCTTTAGCGCTGCATCTCTGGCCGCCTGCCCACCTAGCATTTCACCCCTGCAGTAATCAGCCTGCGGAGGGGATGCGAAAGGTCCAATCGGGTTACTAATGTAAGCATCCCTCGGCACAAATCACTGCATTTCTCCCAATATGGGTTCAGACTATCTCTAACCTCTTGAATTGAGAGGGTATGCATTCGGTGTGTCTACGTGGCTGGGAGGAGGTGTGCTCGTGATCTTCAGACTGCTGGCAGGGATCTGGATACTCTGCGTTTTCGTCTGGGGGCAAGAGCTGACCTTGGGCTGGCGGGAAGACGTGCAGAGATGTGTGGAGGCGAAGGATTGGACGGCTGCGATGAACATCGTGGACCGGGAGATTGCTCGCACGCCGCAAGACATGGACATACGGGCGTGGCGGGCGCGCGTCCTGATGTGGTCGGGGAAACTTCCGGAAGCCGAACGTGAATATCTGGAGATTCTTGCGGTCGTCCCGAACGATCCGGACAACTGGATGGGGTTAGCCAACGTGTATTCGGGCGAAGGCCGAGCGGCGAAGGCGAAGAAGGCCCTGGATCGCGCCGTCGAACTCGATCCGAAACGCGCCGATCTTCGCGAGGCACGGGGTCGCGCGTTGCAGGCGGCAGATGAGCAGAGGGAAGCGAAGCAGGAATTTCACCGCGCGCTGGAGCTGGATCCAAACAATACGCAGGCACGCGCAGGCCTGCTTTCTTTGCGCGGCGAACCCAGGCACGAGGTGCGGGTGGGAGCGAACGCTGACCTCTTTAGTTTTGCTGATGCCAATCATGATGAGGGACTGAGTCTCACCTCGCAGTGGACATCGCACTGGGGGACCAGCGTGGCGAGCACTGTTTACCGGCGCGGGGGAACGGAAGCGGAAAAATTCATGGCGAGCTTCAGTGGAAAGTTACAGAGGTGGGGTGCGCTCACGATCGGTGGGGCGGCGGCTCATGACAATAATGTCATTCCGAAAAATGAGGCGTTCTTCGATTACGACGGAGGCTGGAAACTCAACGGAACGAAAGTCCTGCGCGGAGTGGAGATTGACTACGGGCAGCACTGGTACTGGTATACGACGGCACGCATTCTTACGATTCATGAAACGACGCTCTTTTATCTGCCGCATGATTGGACCTGGTCTTTGGGGTTAACGGGGGCGCGAAGCCATTTTTCCAGCACGGAATGGCGTCCTTCGGGGATGACACGGCTCGGCTTTCCGATCACGAGATGGGACGAACGCCGCCTCGGAGGAAATGTCTTCTACGCGGTGGGGACAGAAAATTTCGCGCAAGTGGATCAGATCGGGCAATTTTCTTCGCATACGTACGGCGGCGGTTTGCGTTTCCAGTTGACGGCGCGCGAGGACGTGACGGGCTTCGCGGCTTATCAAAAGCGAACGCAAGACCGGCAGCAAACAAGTTTTGGATTTACCTATGGTTTCCGCTTTTGAAACATTTCGCAGGCTAGGTCCAGCGGCATTCGTGCTGAAGGCGATCATCTCCGTGATCGTCGCAGACGTGTTGCTGCTGGGCTTTATCATGCTTCGGCGAACCTATCGGAGGCGGTATTTCGCGAAACGTGACGGGCGACTGTTCGAATTCCGCGAGAGATGGGACGCGCTTATTTCTGGAGAGATTCCGTATGCGACATGGCGCACAAAACCATCCGACCGGCAGCTTGTCGAGACCATGGTATTGGACGCGTTTGAGGTGGCGGGACCGGAGGAATCGGGACGGCTCCTGAAATTCATGCGAGCCAGCGGGCTGGTCGAAAAGAGCATCTCCGATGCACGGAACCATCAAGGATGGCGACGGCACCATGCACTGGTGGCACTGGGTCGAACGCGCGCGCCGGAAGGTATTCCGGCATTGGCGGAAGGCTTGCGTGATCGCAACCCGGAAACTCGGCTGGCCGCACTGCGCGGACTGGGGCAGATGGCTTGTCCGGAAGCTGCGGTGGAGATTCTGAATTGGGTCGGTGAAGCGGGGCTGGTGGTGCCGGCGCTTCCCTTGCAAAGCGCGCTGGTCCAAACCTGCGCCGAACGTCCGCAAGTATTGTTGCCCTACCTGCAGCATGCGGGGGCAAGCGTGCGTGAAGTGCTAGCACGCGTACTGGGAGAGGTGGCAACGCCTTCGCTGGGAGCGGAGGTATTGCAGTTTGCAGAGGATACTCTGCCAGAACTGCGAGCGGCGGCGGCACGAGCGCTGTCATACATGGAGCCAGGCCTGGCGGTCAATGTTTTGAGTGAGTTGGCGAGAGATCCCATATGGTTTGTGCGCCTGCGCGCGATCGTGAGTCTGGGAAGGCTTGGCCACGGAAGCGGAACTCCGGTTTTATTGCACGGATTAAACGATTCGAATCGACTGGTACGTCTGCGGGCCGCGGAGGCGCTGGTGGACCTCGAGATAGAGATGGTGCCGATCTTCGAAAAGGTAATCGCTATGGGAGATCGATACGGATTACATGCCTATTTGACGGCGCTCGAAAATGCTGGCTTGCAAGCGCAGCTTGAGGGCGAGATCAGGGCTATGCGACGAGGCAGCAAGGAAGTTAAGACGAGGTTGCTTGAAGTGTTGCGCGCCGGGCCGACACCTCCGGAACAGAACGGGCCACAGGAAAAAGTTTCCGCCGTGGCGGCGTCGCGTTCATGATTCACTTTCTGGAAGCCTCGAACCAGGTTCTCTTTTACTATTATCTCCTTTCGAATCTCGCCTATCTGGTGATGCTCATCATCGCGCTGCGGACGAGCGCCGCACATCTGCGGCATCTGGAAAGCGTCCCGCTGCAGTGGATCAAAGGATCACCGCTGGCGCCTCCTATCACCCTCATTGCGCCCGCGCACAACGAAGAGAAATCGATTTGCGTAGCGGTGCGGAACCTGCTGGATCTGGATTATCCGCAACTCGAGGTCATCGTCGTAAATGACGGGTCGGATGATAGCACCCTGCAGATGATGCAGCAGGAGTTTCGACTGCGTCTGGTGCGAGCGGTGTACGTTGCGCAAGTGACGAGCGCTCCGGTCCGGGGGCTGTACCGAAGCGACGTCGACGCACGGCTTCTTGTCGTGGATAAGGAACCGGCAGGGAGTAAGGCGGATGCAGTAAATGCAGGTCTGAATGCGGCGACCTCGCCATATGTGTGCGTGGTCGACGCGGACTCGGTGCTCGAGCGAGATGCGTTGCTGCGAATCATGGTGCCGGTACTGGCAGACCCGGAGCGCGTCGTATCGGTGGGCGGAATTGTGCGGGTGTTGAACGGCTCGGAGATCGAAGGTGGGCGTATGCGCCGGGTGCGCCTGCCGAGGAAGAGCATCGAAGTCATCCAGGTGGTTGAATATTTGCGTGCTTTCCTGATTGGAAGAGAGGCATGGGGACGGGGAAACATGCTGACGATTATTTCCGGCGCTTTCGGAATTTTCCGAACCGATCTGGTGCTTGCTGTGGGGGGGTATCGATCGCACGCAATTGGCGAAGATTTCGACCTGGTGACGCGCTTGCACCGCCACCTGATGGAAAAAGGCGCGGACTACCGCATCGAGTTTGTCCCGGACCCGGTTTGCTGGACGGAGGTGCCGTCGGACCTGCGATCGCTAGGGAGACAACGCGCTCGCTGGCACAAGGGTCTGCTGGATGTGTTGTGGCCGAACAAGGACATGCTGTTCCGGCCGCGCTATGGACGGATCGGATGCCTGGCGCTTCCTTACCTGTGGCTGTTCGAACTTCTGGCTCCGGTCATCGAACTGGGTGGCATTGCGACGATTGTATTGGCAGCATGCCTTGGCGTATTGAACGGGGCATTGTGTCTGCAGTTCCTCCTCTTCGGGTATGCGTTTGCGACGGTGATTTCTATCGGTTCCGTGTTGCAGGAAGAACTGACTTACAAACGATACAACGATTGGCAAGATGTGGCCCGGCTCGTAAGCTACTGCTTCCTGGAACACTTTCCTTACCGGCAATTGCATATGATGTGGCGATTACAGGGTTTCTGGCAGTACTTGCGAGGCGACATGGAGTGGAAACCGATGAAACGACAGGGACTGCAATCGGCAGGCACAGACTGACATCACGCTTGGCACGGGTTGGGTGGCCAGCAATTTGCACTACGTTGTTTCCTGTATGGACCATCTGACAGGGCTATCGTAAAGTCTTCTCACCGCCGCTTTGTCCAGAAAGACACAGGAGGAAAACCATGTCTCACAGGATCGCAAGGTGGGCTTTTTGGTTAATCCCGGTTGTTTGCCTGAGCGTTTGCCCGGTCGCGCTGACGGCTCAGAGCGCCGCACCGGAGAAAAAAGCGGAGAAGTCGGCGCACACGCAAACGGTGACGGGTTGTCTACAAAAGGGCGATGCATCCGGCGAGTTTTCCCTCACCGGCGAAGACGGGAAGACTTGGGGACTGCGCAGCACGAGCGTCAAGTTGGATCAGCACATCGGGCACAAAGTGACCGTCACCGGTTCCGCAACACACGAGTCGGCGAAGACAGAAAAGGCAGAAGAGAAAAAAGAGGGACAGGTGGAGAATGCAGCCAGCAAAGCGGAGTACGCTGACCTGGAGGTCGCCAGCCTGAAGATGGTGAGCGACAGCTGCAGCAAGTGACGGGTCCCGCTCGGTAAGGAGAACTCGCGACGGGCGAAGACGCCCGTCTCTCCACTGACGGCTGAAAGCTGGGCTGCGCTAGAAGAATCCCCGCAAAGAGGCGACAATGGTTCCCGTCAAATACGGGAGCCATGGTGGGAGCCAGTCCAGTTTTGAAGCCCGGTCCGAAGCCTGCCAATCCGAAGATCGCTCGAACCGCTCGTGCTCCAACCACGTCAGCTTCAACGACGTCTGCCCCAACCACGTCCGCTCGAACCATGTCTGCCAGGCCTAAGCCGAAGCTTGGGCTGCGGGCTTGGATGGAACGGGTGCTAGTGGAATGCGATCTGGCGCAGGCCGGGTTCGATGCCGATCCGGTGCACGATCTTCGCGTTGCGCTGCGGCGGTGCCGGTCGCTGGCCGATGGGTTGATGGCTCTCGATCCGGATTCTTCATGGAAGGATATGAAGAAGGCGGGGAAGAAGCTTTTTCAGGCACTCGGCGAGCTGCGCGACATGCAAGTGATGCAGGAGTGGATTGAGAAGCTGAGCGACGCCAACTCATCGAGTGACCCGGTGGCGGTCAAGCTGCTCAGTCACGTTCACGCGCGGGAAGCTGAGTGCAAGCAGCTTGCCTTCAAGGACCTCAATCAGTTCGATCGCAAGGAGTGGCGGCAGTGGAGCAGGGCTCTGCCACGACGAGCGGGGCGGGTGCGTCCGGGGAGCGTCGTATATCTGCATCTGGCGCTGGAGAACTGGACAGCCGCCTATGATCTCCACAAACACGCTTTGCGGACTCGGTCGCAGGTTGCTCTGCATCAGCTGCGCATTGGCCTCAAACGCTTCCGTTACACGGTGGAAAATTTTCTACCGCGCCAGCATGCGTTGTGGGGCGACGATCTGAAAGAACTTCAGGATTTGCTGGGCGAGGTGCACGATCTGGATGTGTTGTGGGCGACAGCTATCGAGATAGGGGCATTCGCGGACGCGGAAAGCCGCGCTTGCTGGCGGGAGAAGTTGAACGTGGAGCGCGGCAAGAGGATCGCACGTTACCGCGAGAAGATGGTGGGGCGGCAGTCGCTATGGCGTGCGTGGCGGGCGGGGTTGCCTGCGGGCTCGCAGTTGCGGGCGGCGGCCATGAGCCGGTTGCGAGTGTGGGCGGGATATCTGGATCCTGATTTTTCGCATTCGCAGCGCGTGGCCCAGTTGGCGCTTCTTTTGTACGACGGGTTGAAGAATGCGGGGCTGGTGACAAACCATGGTTCGGACAAGGTGGGGGCGGGGAACGCCGAGGCGCTAAGTCTGGATTGCGATTGTCGGGCGGTGCTGGAGGCGGCGGCGCTCATGCATGATGTTGGGAAGGCCCGGGGCGAAGAAAAACACCAGAAGAGATCGTACCGGATGATCCGCAGGGTGGAGCGGCCTTTGGGCTGGAGTGCGCGCGAGATGGAAATGGCGGCGCTGGTGGCGCGCTATCATCGTGGGGCGTTGCCTCGTCCGCAGGGAAAGAGCTTGCAGGTGCTGGAGCTGCCGGATCGCCCGATTGCCATGGAGTTGGCCGGAGTGTTGCGTCTGGCAAACGCGCTGGATACTCGGCGTGTGCGGCACGGGGATGGCGGCGAAGATTCTCCACGGCTTGAGGTTAGTGTGCAGGACCGGGTCGTGGTGGTGCGGGCGTCGGGATACTCGGTACTGGACGGTTCGGCAGAAGGCGTGGCAGCGGCACGACATTTGCTGGAGACGGTGCTGCGGCGGCCGGTGCTGGTGCGGAGTTTGCGGACTGCGGCGGGACGGGCGCCGGTGGCTGGACGCTAGAGCGAATTGACGAACGATCTGCGCGGACGGCGAGCTGCGAGCTTCGAGCTGCGCTCGCTTGGACAGCCGAGGGCGGCTGTCCCTACGTGACTGCTGGTCTCGAAGCTACTCTGACACTTCTCAGAACGACATTCCTCTTTCAAACTTCTTTTGTGACTCATGCGAAGTTAGTTTCGCTGGCGGTGCGGTGGTTGCGGCGGTATCGCTGCGGGGTGGTGCTCAGCGAGCAGGCTTGCGTCAGTGGGGAGATGCCGGACGCGATTGGGTGGAAAAAGGCGTGTCATTCGGTGCTGGTGGAGAGCAAGGTGTCGCGCGGTGATTTCCTGGCCGATCGCGCCAAGGGCTTCCGGCAAAAGCCGGAGATGGGCGTCGGCTGCGAGCGGTATTACCTGGCGCCGCGGGGTCTGATACGAACTGAGGAACTTCCCATCGGATGGGGGCTGCTGGAAGTTTGGGGGCGCGAGATTGAGCGAGTCAAGGTGTCGACGAAGAACCTGCGTTCCGCGATCGGGTTCGAGAACGAGATGAATCTTCTGCTGGCAAGTTTGCGGCGGGTAGAAATCCGCATTGAACCCGAGAGCATTACCGACTTTCTGAAATGGAAGAACCGTATGGCGGAATACAATCGGGGCGCACTGCCCGAAGGACTGGTTGCAGCGGAAGAGGAAGCGAATGGATTTCTGCTGGGAACGACTGGCGGAACGACTGGCGACTGAAATGGCCAGTCCCTCAGGCGGCGTTTGACCTCCCGCAGGAGGTGGTTTGCCGCGTCCCAACAAATGGAAGTTGCAGCATGTCGACAAAAAATGAAACCGGGCGGTTAGGCCCGGTTTCTGGAGCGTCGGTTGAGATGCGGTTACATCGCGGCCGGCGCGGCTGGCTCTGAGATTTTCGCGGGCGCGGTTTCACGTCCGCTGATGCATCTCGCGCCAGCAAAAGGTACAAAGGAGCGAGGACGTAGAGATAGGAGCAAGTATGGGGCCAGATTTAGATTCTATGCAACGGTTTCAACAGTCTTTGTAAATAAAAGAAAATAAATCCATTAATGAAATCTAATTTCGCTAGCTGGTGGTCTTGCCATGGTTGCTCACCGAAGATGCTTCAAAGTGTTGCACAGTATCGGATGCAATATCGGGTGCAAGGGCACAGGAAGGGGATTGCAATTCCCGTGATATCACTCCGCCGCCTTACTGCAATCCTGACTGGGTCAGCTTCACAGCACAGTAGGGATTTGCCGATCCGCCTGACACATTGCACTTCTGGCCGTTCACCGATCCCGCCGCCAACGTCGTGAAGTAGATGTTTGTACCGCCGTTCGACAATTGATTGTCGATCACGATCCCGCTGGTCCCTCCAAGAGAGTTCGGCGCCCGCACGCAACTGGATGACGGAGGGCTGGCGCAAGCCGGTGTCGTCAACGAGCTTGTAATCGTCGAGCTCTGCAGAAGGCCGTTGGTACTGCTGCCGACTCCGAAGAACATGCGGTCGGTTGTTCCGTTGTAAAACTCGGTCAGTGGCGAACACTCGTCCCCGTGCGTATTGTCGACGACAAATGTCGACGAACCCGTGCTGGTGATGAGATGACTCGCGTTGAATGGAAAGAAATACATCTTTGGATTCGACGGCTTGAGCGGTTTGCTGGTCGTCCCTGACACGAACCCGCAGGCGATCATGTGCCCCGTCGTTGTCCCGTTGAGCCAGAACGCGTTATCGATTGTCCCCGAGTGCACGTTGCCCGTTGTACAGTCACCGTTCCCGCTACCCGAGCCCAAGTCCACGGTTGTGTATGTTGTGGAATTCGTGAAGTTCGCCGCAATCTGGCTAATCGCCCCGCCGATGCCATTCACCTGACTGCATCCGGTAAACGCGAACACCTGGTTGGTTGAGGGATTGGCGGAATCGTTGACCGCAATCGGCGGATCCACAATGCCGGTTCCCGCTCCGTGCGTCGCCCATCCAATCGTCTGCCGGGCGGAGTAGGTGTGAGCGGGGGTGGTCAGGCTCACTGCATATAAATATCCTTCCCCATCACCGAGAAAAATCCTGCCTGACGACCTATCTTCGATCGGACTGGTTAACACCTTGATGGGCTGATTTGAGACCGTGACTGGCCAGTTTGCATTGCTGACCAGCGCTGGCGCTCCGCCACCGAATACCGGCGTGATCTTGTACAGCAAGCCATTGTCGGCGCCCACGTACGCCGTATCCGCACTGTAATCCACCCAAGGCGAGGAGTTGGTGTTGGTTGCGCTGCCGACGATGGTGAGCGTTGTCATGCAACCCGCGATCGTCGGCGTCGCGCACGAAGTCGGCGTCTGCGGACTCAAAACGGTTCCCACCCGCGATGGCGGCGTCGGAATCGGATTCGGCAGGACCAGAACGTGAAAATAGGAAGCCCCGGCGGTGCTTTCCACGAATGCCACCTTCTTCCCGTTGGCCGATAGCGTCGGCGACGTCCGGATCTGTCCTCCGGCTTGGGTCACCGTGTTGTACGCGAACGCCACCCACGGCGATCCGTTATTGCACTTCGGATTTGCTTCCGTGTAGAGGTTGTTGATCCCGACCAGGTTTGCCTGGGTTCCTGAGGTTACAGTCAGCCCAAACAGAGCGTAATCGGAGCTGCAACTCTCCCCGTTTATATCAAACCGGTATTTCGCCGGAAACTGGTTCTGCGGCACATGGCCGTTCTCGAGCGAAACAGCCCAGTCAATCTTCATCCGGCGCGGATTCCGCATTACCCCGATGCGCGCGTTTTCAAGCGCCACTTGCCGCATCACCAGGTTGTAAACCTGCCGCGGGTCCAGTACTCCCGCCGCCAGTACATCGTCGGTTCGCGCACCCGGCATCAACAAGTGCAGCGAACTCCAGTCCTGCGGGTACCCCAGGTGGGTCTGGCCGTCGCTGTCTTCGCTCGCCGAGATCGTATCCGTCGTTGCTCCCGCTTGCCCCCAAAGCGGAATGCCCAGCAGGAGCGACGCGGCCGCCACAACGAAGCAACGGAATATGCAACGTCGCATGATGTCTCTCCTCAAACTTTCATCCGCACTCCGCACCGGTTCGTTTGTACATTCCCCAAGACTCACCGCCGCAGGGAATCGCTCCTGCGAGGCTCGCTCGCCAACGCCGGCACTGGCCATACTAGGAAGTCTTCCGCCCGCCGTTCCGGCACTGAAACTGTGTCGAGTTTATCTTCCCGCACGACAGCGCCATCGTCTCAAACACGCGCTCGAATCGAAACGCCGGCCCCTGGTAGAACTTTCGGGCGCGTGTTGGTTTGGATTCCGCACGCGTAACTGATTCCTCTTGCAATGGCTCACCGCCCGTACTCTTGGTCATATCCATGCGCTGTGTTCCCTCCAGCGGGACTCAGGTTCCAATGGTTCACTGTCCAGCCGCCAGCGTCTTGCGTCGAAAGAGCGCCTGCGGTTCTTTCGAAACCGTCTTCAAGGGGATATCTCAACGCAACACAGCGGTGCAGTCTTGCGTCTTTCGCTTTGTGCACCAAACCGAAGCCGCCACCGCCCAGCATCTGGACGATGCGATAGCGCAAGGTGGCCTGGTAGATCATGGAAGACGTTTCGGCCTTAGGTTGGCTGGATGTTATGGGTGGGGCATAAACTGGTCAAGGCGAATTGATGGAAGGTGCTCAGGTGGTAACGAGCATCTTGCAGAGTCGGAATGTAAATTCGTAACCCAGTGAGTGGTGCCACCGACGAGAAGCTACATTTCCCGCCGGCCTTCCATGGCCTTCAACATCGTAACTTCGTCGGTGTATTCGATGTCGCTGCCCACAGGGATTCCCATGGCGATGCGGGTTACACGAAGGCCCTGGCGCTTCAGTTGCTGGGCCAGGTAAGTCGCAGTGGCTTCTCCCTCGACCGTGGGATTTGTGGCCAGGATGACTTCTTCAATTTCGCCGCGGGCGACCCGGCTGATCAGGTTTGAGATCCGCAACTGTTCGGGTCCCACACCGTGCAATGGCGAAATCGATCCGTGGAGGACGTGGTATACGCCGTTAAAATGCCGTGTCTTTTCGACAGCGGCAATGTTGGTCGGCTCCTCGACTACGCAAACGAGTTTCTGATTCCGGGTAGGACTGATGCAGTATACACAGGGATCGACATCGGTGATGTTGTTGCAGATCGAGCACAAACGCAGCTTGGCCTTGACATCTCGGACGGCGGAGGCCAAAGCGTCGGCGTCATCCGCGGTTGACCGCAGGATATGAAAGGCCAGACGTTGTGCGGTCTTGCTACCGATACCGGGCAGCTTCTTGAGTTCGTCGATTAACCGGGCCATTGGTTCGGCAAACTTGGACATAAAATTTGTAATTGGTGATTTGTAATTGGTAATTGAAGGCCTCGAAATTACAAATTACAAATTACAAATTACAAATTACAAATTACAAAATCCCTCCTAGTCCGCCTAGCATTCCACCGACACTGGATTGCATCGCCTGATCGACCTTGCGCCCGGCTTCGTTCAGCGCGGCCATCACGAGATCCTGGAGCATCTCGACATCGGCGGCCTTTATTGCCTCCGGATCGATCTTGATGCCGAGCACCTGCTTGCGGCCATCCATTTTGACGGTGACCGTGCCACCACCGGCCGAAGCCTCGACCACGGTCTGCTCCATCTTTTTCTGCAGCGTCTCGTACTGCTGCTTAGCTTGCGACATGAGTTCTTGCAGATTGAAACCAGACATAAGGAAATTTGTAATTGGTGATTTGTAATTTGTAATTTGAGGCCAAAGAATACCGAGTCCGGCTTTTCAATTACAAATTGCGAATTACCAATTGGTCACCCTTTCTCGCGATAGTCGATCACGGTGCGGATTTCGGCTCCGAATTTTTCTTGCATGCGCTGCACTACCGGATCTTGTTCGGCTCGGCTACGCGCGCTTCCGCTCGATTTCGACGATGACCGGCGCTCCGCGGACGCCGCCTGCGGCGATCCGCCGGGCTCGACGAGGATCTTGATCGGTCTTCCCGCCAGACCGCTGGCGGCAGCGGTGGCCGTGCGGCGCGCTTCGTTGGTAAATGACATTTCGATCATTGTGCTCGAAGCCGCTACTTTTGCGATCAGCGTATTTCCTTCGAGTGTCCACTTTGCTGTTTCCAAAAGGGAAACGAGCATTTGCTGATTGGGGAGCGCGTGGAGAACGGCGTCGCGCAGAGACTCGATGTTAACCTCGGCTCTTGCCTCGGTCCTCGCTTCGGCCTTCACGTTGGCCTTCACTTCGGGACGCTCGGACGACTGCGGATCGGGCGTCGATGATATCTCTTCAACCACCGGCGCCGCCGATCCCATGATGACGAGGTTGGCGCTCGTTCCAGAGAATGGAGCGGGGTGAGTGGCGCGGACACTCCCTTCGACTGCGCTCAGGGCATGCCTGTCCGCGAACCCCGCGGTATCGCCGGACGACTCCGCTTTGGGAGCGCCTTTGCGCGCGGAGTCGGCCGCGAACGGGGACACTGAATTTGATCGGGCCGAGGTGGGTGGCTCGGAGCGACGGGCTTCAGTGGGCAAGGCGAGAACCGGCCTGGGTGTAGTGCGCGCCGGTCCAGAAGCGGATGCCGCCGCATCGCTCAGCAACTGTTCTAGCGGCAGCAGACGCTGCGCATGCGCCATTTTCAGCAGTCCCAGTTCGAGGTGGAAGCGCTGCTCCTGGCGGTATCCGAGTTCTCCATGGGTGCGCAGCATGATCTGCAGATGCCGTGCCAGGTCTTCCTCGCTGAAGAGTTCGGCGATACGGCTCACGCGGGCGCGCTCGTCGGACGAAACCTGCAGGAGCCCCGAGTCTTTGCCCGCGATTTTCGCCACCGTGACATTCCGCAGGAAGCGCACCAACTGGCGCGCGAAATGGGTGGGACTGTGCCCTTCGCCGATCAGTTCATCGACCACCACCAGGATTTTTTCACTCGAACTTTCGGCGACCGCCTGCATTACGGTTTCCAGTGCGGTTGCCGGAGCGGCGCCGATCAGGCTGCGAACGGAATCGAGCGTGAGGTGGTCAGAGGTGGAGGCGATGGCCTGGTCGAGGATGGAGAGCGCGTCGCGCAACGAGCCGTCGCCCGCTTCGGCGAGCAGGGCGAGAGCGTCGTCGTCGGCGGGGATCTTTTCTTTGGTTACGATGTCGCGGAGTTGCCCCATGATGTCTTCGAACTTCACCGCGCGAAAACTGAAGTGCTGGCAGCGGGAGCGGATGGTCTGGGGAATATCTTCGGGCTGCGTGGTGGCCATCATGAAGATCACGTGGCTGGGAGGCTCCTCCAGCGTTTTAAGGAGCGCATTGAAGGCAGCGTCGGTGATCTGGTGCGCCTCGTCGAGGATGTAGATTTTGAAGCGATCGCGCGCCGGACGGTAGCGGGCGCCTTCGCGCAATTCGCGGATCTCGTCGATGCCGCGATTGGTGGCGGCGTCAATTTCAATCACATCGACCGCGTTGCCGGCACGAATCTCGGTGCAGGAATCGCATATGCCGCAGGGTTCGGCCACGGGCTTTTCCGCTGAGCGGCAGTTCAGTGCCATGGCCAGGATGCGTGCAACGGTTGTTTTGCCGATTCCGCGATGGCCGCTGAAGATATAGCCGTGCGCGATGCGCTCCTGCGCGATGGCATTTTGCAAGGTGCGGGTGACGTGTTCCTGGCCGATGACGTCGGAGAATTTCTGCGGCCGGTATTTGCGCGCCAGGACCTGGTAGCTCATCGGAATCCTTGATTATACAGTTTCGCGTGCGGGCAGTTTGCGCTGATAAAGTCTTAAATTCATCAACGGCCAAGGACACAAAGGATCGCGAAGAAAGCCATTGGTGGAGCGCGCGAGCCGCTTGCGCGTGCGAGTTGAGAAGGGTAGGCTCATGAATTGAGTTTTACTGCGAATATCGGAGAATAAGCGGCTATGCAACTGAGAATGAGTACTCGACAGGTGGATGGCGTGCTGGTGGTGGATTGTAGCGGTCGAGTTGTGTTTGGCGAAGAGTCAGCCACCCTGCGCGATACGGTCAAAAAGCTGCTCGCCCAGAGTCCGAAGGTGGTGCTGAATCTACGTGAAGTGAATTACATCGACAGCGGCGGGCTGGGAACGCTGGTCTCGCTTTACACGACTGCCCGCAGCGCTGGGGGCGCGGTAAAACTGGCGAGACTGAGCCAGCGCGTAGGAGACCTTCTCCAAGTGACGAAGCTGCTTACTATTTTTGAAGTGTTCGACGATGAAGAGGTGGCGGCGCAGTCATTTAAGAAAGATGCGGCTTAGGAGGTCAGGTGGAACGTTCATGGGTCGTCCTTCCAGGACTTGAATCATCGTTTTCCAGTTTTCCCAGCGCTGAAGCGCTGGGCTAAGCTAGTTCGCCCCTCCGGGGCTGGACTCTAACCGGGTTAGTTGGTCAACCGGGCCTCGGTCGAGGCCCGGTTCTTTTTACTTTTCCTGAAGGGCTGCGGCAGCCGCCAAGGCTTGCGTTCTGGCGGTTCGCCCGCGACTAATTGAGGTCAGACAGTTCCAGCGGGAGCGTGTTCATTCCATTTCCGCCGCCCAGGTTGTCGAGGAGCACCAGAGTACGAATCTGACCGCTTACCAGAGTGTAGTTCTGGTTAACGATTGGGGTCTTGTTCCCGGCTGTCGTAACGATCACCGTATAGGTCGTGGCGGTAAGGGATACGTAGCTGCTCGCCTGCGAAGTGCTGCCAAGGCCAGAAATCTGAGGCGTGACGGTCGTGATGTCCGTGCCGGGCGGGACGACATAAACGTCTACCGATGCTGGTCCCGAAGGCGATGCGTCGATGATGCGGAATTCAACGTTACCGGATGTCGGTGCAGTATTTGTATCGCGTATCACGGCTGCGTTGGCGTTAGCGTTAAAGCCGGACAGAACTACCGTGTATTGGGCCGAACCGCTCAAACTGCCCGTGGAACTGAGGACTTGCGTGGTCGTACCTGTGTTCAAGGCTGCGATTGTGACACTGCCTGAAGCTACCTTCGTATAACCGGAGGACGGCAGAAAAGAACCGAACCCTATGTTGGTGAAAATCTTCGTTCCGTTTATATCGACATCCATTGCGGGACCGTCGGAGATGGCATGAACCACGCGAATCTGCGCTTGATTGCCGGAACCACAGTTGACGGTGAAGAAACTCAAGGCTGCGAGGGCCAATGTAAGGGGGAGGATTTTCAACAGGCGAGACATATGTTTTCTCCAAAAGGCGGTTTTGGCGGTGGGCAAGTTCATGGGATGCGCTTATCGTGGGCTCAGGTTTTATGGCTTGTGTAAAATTTTGTATTGGTGAATCTCAGTCGGAGTGATTTTGGGTAGATATCCATCCGTGAAACGACGATCGCAATCCAAGTCTGAGAAGTCCGAGGGCAAGTCCGCGTCCGGAAGAAGCGTGCTGGATGACAGGCGCGCCCGAGTCGTGCGCTGCATTCGCGGCTTGCCGGCGGGAAAGGTGTCGAGTTACGGAGCTTTAGCCAAGGCTGCGGGCTGGGCTGGAGCGGCGCGGCAAGTTGTGCGAATCCTGCAACAGGTTCCCGGATTGCCATGGCATCGCGTGGTCGGGTCGGGTGGTGCTATCAAGCTATGCGGAGAAAATGCCGCTGAACAAAGATTCCGTCTGCGAATGGAGGGAGTGACATTTCGCGGGGCGCGGGTGGATATGAAGCGGCACGAGTTTCGCTTTTCGAAGATGAAGCTTCCGAAAGGAAAGCGCAGTCCCAGCGAGCGCTAATCTAAGGAGATGCTGTAAACACGTTTGCGTGCCGAGCGTCGCTCGGCTTGGACGGGCGAGGGCGCCCGTCCCTACACGTGCGCCGGCAAATTTCCTTCGAGTAAGTCGTATAGACGGTTCGCGGGACAGCGCAATCCTATGTAGAAGCTTCCGAACAGGGCATAGACGGCGCTGACGTGGTCGAAGCGCATCTCGTAGATCAACTTCTTGAAGACCAGGGGATCGTCGGCGAAGAGATCGACACCCCACTCCCAGTCATCGAAGCCGATGGAGCCGGTGATGATCTGTTTGACCTCTCCGGCGTAGCGGCGTCCGACGAGGCCGTGTTCGTTCATCTGACGTTGGCGCTCTTCCATGGGGAGCGTGTACCAGTTTTTGTCTTCGCCGCGGCGGCGATCCATGGGATAGAAACAGATGTAGCGGTTCGGCGGCATTGCTGGAAACAGGCGCGGCTTCATCGCTTCTTTTTGACGCGCGATGGTTTCCTGAATCGATTTTTTCCATTCCTCCGAGTGTGGTTCTACGCCGCGGTCGGCGAGCGCCTTGTAGGTTTTCAGCGACGACTCGTATAGTCCGAGCTCGATCACCGACAAATATGAGGTCGCGGGCTCGAGGAATTCAGTGAGTCGAAGACGCGCCAGATCGAGCTCCGCCTGATTGAGTTGATCGAAGGTCTCACGGAAGTGGACTAGCATTAAGTCGCCTTTGTGTCCGAGCAAGGAGAACAGAGCAGATTGGCCGTCGGTTTTGCCTTCCATCCCGGTCAGCAGTTGTGCGGCTTCGTTCGCGATCTCGCGACGGTTGTTGTCTGGAAGGGCGCGCCATGCGGTGTGGCGGAAGCGCATCATCTGGTGAAGCGTGGCGTAGCCTTCGAGCGTCAGTGGCATGGCGGGGAGTTGACCGGCAGCAACCGGGAGGGTTTCGGGATGCGTTGGATTCATGGACTCATTGTATTGAATCACTGAGGCAATGAGACATTGAATCATTGAGGCATTGAGGCATTGAATCATTGAATCATTGAATCATTGCCCGCAGTCCGCGGGTATCCTGGCCGCCACGGGGCGCGGATTGCTCCAGTGTGCGCCGGTGTGCTACAAGCAAGCTATATGCGTAAATGGATGACCGAGCGCTTGAAGCGCCGCAAGAAGCCCGCAGAAGGTTCCTCCAAGGAAGCGACCAGTGCGCCCGAGCCGTTGCAGCCGAGGTTCTACGATAATGAGCCTGGCGCGCCGCCCGCAGCTCCCGTGGCGGGTCCAGTCGTTGAGTCGCGCCGTCCCTCGAGAGCAGAGCCAGAGCCGGAGCCTGAGTCGGCCGCGGCACCAATCGTGGCATCCGTGACAGGTGAACCGAGACCACGAACGCCGCGGCGTCGTCGCAGCCGCGGAGGTCGCGGCGGAGGTCGTTCGCGCGCGGGTCAGGCAACGCCCGCACCGGCAGTCTCCGCAGAGGTAGATGGATCCGCGGTAGAAGCCTCCGTCTCGAAACCAGTGGTCGCGGGGAAGGCGCCGACGGAAGCTGTGCCGGCTCCCGCGCGCCCCAGCAAGGGGACGGTGGTTCTGGCGATCGGGTTGCCTGGATCGGGCAAGAGTTCGTGGTTCAAGCGGCACAACATTCATCCGCTTTCGAGCGATCTGTTGCGCGAGCTTCTGTTTGATGACGCGCAGGAGCAGCGTTTTCAGGATCTGGTGTTTTCGAACCTGCGATCCATGTTGAAGGCGAGGCTGGTTGCGCGACGTCCGATGAACTACGTGGACGCGACGAACCTTACTCCCCACGACCGCAGCAGCTGGATCAAGCTGGCGAAGGATTATGGCTACGATGTGCAGGGCGTGTTTTTCGATGTCCCGCTGGAAGTTTGCATGGAACGCCACCAGCGCCGCGGGCGCGCGGTCCCGGAAGATATCATGCGCAAGATGGCGGGCAAGTTGAAGGCTCCGACGTTTGAGGAGGGGTTTTCGAAGATTACGGTGGTGCGGGTGAAGCAGAAAGAGGGAGCGGCGGAGTAGCGGTGGCGGAGACGGTAGTTGGTCGTTAGTCAATGGTCGTTAGTCGTTGGCAAGCCCGCTAGCGACTACCGACCAACGACCATCGACTCTTAGCCCTTCAGATAGGGCAACATTTCTCGAAAGGCGGGGGCGCCTGACGAGCGTAGCAGTTCGTAGATCATCATTTCGGCCGAGGAAAGAATCGCTCCGGCGGCGCGCATGCGATCGAGTCCGATGCGCCAGTTTAATTCCGTCCGCGAGCTGACGGCATCCGCAGCCACATGCACGAGATAGCCGTCGCGGAGGGCCCCCAGCGCGGTCTGCATTACGCAGATGTGCGTCTCCATCCCGCACAAAAGTACGGTCGTCCGTTGTCCCGGCAGGCGCTTCAGCAATGAGCAGAATACATCGCTGCCGAAGCAGGAAAACATCAGCTTGTCGACAGGCGCAGTGTCCGGCAACATCGACGCAATGTCCGGGACAGTGTTGCCCAAGCCCTTCGCGTATTGTGTCGACACCAGTGCCGGGATCTTCAGGATTCCAGCGAGGCGAATCAGCAACTGGACATTTCGCACCAGCCGTTCTTTTTCCCAGATGGGCGGCAGCAGTTTCTCCTGCATGTCGACGACGATCAGAGCGCACTTTTCGGCCTCGAGCGGACGGCGCGCCATCTCGGCGTAGTCGGTTTCGTCTGGGATAGCTCCTGACATTGTGCCGGACGACATGGTTCCGGGATAAGTCCCGCTGCTGGGCATGGCAACTCCTAGCGCAGATTCTAACTCGGGTCTGGGGTGATTGGTTAGTGGTGGAGAGCCGGGCGTCCTCGCGCGGCCACCAAGCTGCCGGACGGGCGAGACGCCCGTCGCTCCACCAAACGCGCGGCCGCATCGGTTTTGCGGTCGCCGCAAAATGAATTAGAATTCTTGCACAGCCCGGTCGTTCAACGGTAGGACTGCAGCCTCTGGAGCTGCGTATCGGGGTTCGAATCCCTGCCGGGCTGCCAACGTATCAGCCTGTCAGGACTGTTCTCGCGGCTGGTTCCGATCTATAGCCAGGAATATTGCGAGGAAGTCTTGCGCGGAACAAGGACGGCTCACTTCAGGGCCTGGATAGTGTCTATCATGATCACTTTGTCTTTCGCATCCAGGTCTCCAGTCACGATCACAGTTTGTCCCGCCCGCTTTTCAGCTTCGTTTTGCTTATCCCAAACATAGGGAGTGAGAAATGCTTTCGGGAGTCCTTTTCATGAGACGGCTCTCATTGTGAGACGCGGAGCGGGTGAGTGACGTTATCAATTCGGAGGGGTTCGGGACGGGTCGGTCAGAGCAATCAATTTTCCGGGCGGGTAGTCTTCTTCTGTGAGAGGAGTCTGAGGTTCGGGGTTGATGATGATCAGGACATCGCCGCTGAGAGTACCCCGGATGACGAGGCGGTCACCTTCGATGGCGACAACGCGATATTGCTCGTCGAAGATTGACATTATCTCCACCGTCCATATTGTTATTGTTAGATGCGCATTTTCAGATAACCGACGCCTGCCCATGGCCGTGGACCCTTGCGGTAAATGGGCGCGGTACCACAAAATAATGTTGGCTTCAGAGCGCACTTTTGGTCACTATGCAGGTCCACAGCTCGCTGCTAGGTGTCGTTCTGCACGACTAGCTGCGCGCCGCGGCGTAATTTCGCGATGAGGAAGAGACTCCATATGAAAATTTTGCTGTTTGCAGGACTACTTCTGGTAGCGCTCGGCATCGGATCCCTGGTAGTTCCAATCCCGCACACCGAGACGCAGGGCATTAAGATTGGAGATGCGAAGCTAGGCGTCGAGACCAGTCACAGCGAGCATGTTTCGCCCATCGTCAGTGTCGTGCTGATTGCGGGCGGGATCGCGCTGAGCATTGCCGGGGCGCGCACAAAATCTTCTTGAACCAACGGCCGTTCGCAGGTCGCGACTAGAAGTGCAGGTACTGACCAGCACGACCAGGGCAATCACCATTAACAAGTGAATCAGCCCCCGGCCACGTGGATACTAGAGCCAAGAAGCCACAGAATCAGAAGCACAACCAAAATTGTCCAAAGCATGTTGATCTTCTGCGCTCATGACGAGGGTCTCCTAAAAGAGGGCCCTGAAACGGGCGTCTATTCTTGTTACGGCTATCTTGTCATGCCGGTCGGAGCGAGCGACTTTCCGCATTCCAGGCAAGAGGTCTTGGACCGCGAGGTGATTAACCCGCAAAAGGGGCACATCCTTTGCGATGCGAAGCCGCGAGCTTTTGGCGTGAGTGATGCAAACAGCGTTGAGACGGAGGCCGTGATGGAGGCGAGCCGTCTACGAAAACGATCGCGCAATCGTCGAAAAGCTGGTTCGATCAATGTTCCACCTTCGTTCTTTCCGCCGAATGTACGGATGGTTCCCGCTTTGAGGCCACTGGCCGAAACGCTCTTGCAGAAGTGCTCTTGAAGAAGGCGCTTCTTTATCCCGCATCTCTACCAGAGTGATGATGACACGGCAGGGCTCGTTATTCTGTGTAAGATTGCTCACTCGGCACGAAACTATCGGCCCCGAGAACCAAAGTCAGTAAAATGCCGGACTACAAGGGCTAAAGAGGCTGCGGAAAACTGGTCGTGGGCGAAAAGGAGCACCGCAGACGCTAACGCGCGGACACTTTTTAACAACTTAACGGGACGACTGAGACAGGCTAAAAAGTGGGTCCTGTTCCGCAGTCTCACGGCAGCGGCTAAAAGCCGCAGTAGAAACCAGCCACTTACCGCAGCGGTGAATCGCCGCGCCACCAAAATCAAGAGCAACGCCGACTTTTTGCCAAGCTGTGAAAGCGGTGCCACTCCCAATGTCACTGTGGCGAGCTTCGCTCGCTGGACAGCCGAGGGCGACTGTCCCTACGTGAGTTTTCTCGATGGCGGCGACGTCGTGCCGTTCCCGTTTCGCAGAGAAAGGCAACTCTCCAAGAGGATTCCGCAACCTAAAACTCAGAATCTGGGAGAAACTGCGATGAAATTGAATTGGATGTGCGGAGTACTGTTTGCGACCGCTCTCAGCATTCCTGCTTCGGCACAGATTTCCGTGTACATCGGGGGCGCGCCACCGCCCTTGCGTTATGAGCGGCGTGGGCCGGTTCCGGGCCCGGGCTACGTCTGGATCGAGGGGTACTGGGCTCCGCACGGGCACCATTACCGATGGGTGGAAGGGCACTGGGAGCGTCCGCCCTACGAAGGGGCGTATTGGTACCATCCACACTACGACCACTATCGTGAAGGCTGGGGATGGCATGAAGGCCACTGGGATCGTGAGGACCACGACAGGGATCGCGAACACGATCGCGACGGGGATCACGAGCATGATCACTGATCATGATTGATCATTGAACCTGATCGTTGATGACTGGTCACTGATCCTTCAAGATTAGCCAGTAGCTATTGCCGAAGCTTAGCGCTGTTGCCCACGGCTACCAGGAAGATGGCGCTCTTACCTTCGGCATGTGGAGAGAAGAAGCGCGTCACATCGTCGTCGTAAAAGGTGAGGCCGGTTGCGCCCATACGCTGGGCATAGGTTGCAAGATAAAGTTTGCCGCCGAGGATGCCGGCCTCAAGCTGTACCGCACGATAGCCACGGTTTCCAAATCGATCGAAAATCGGCCGCAGGTCCGCCAGAAAAAAAATGTCCACCGCAGCATCGGCAGGCAACTGCTGCTCTAGTCCGAGGTAGCCAGCCTGGTCGCGAAAGTTTCCTTGCTTTACGCACTCGAGCACTCTACGGTCGCGGTGGAAGACATACGCTCCGGACTCAAGACCTTCGACGGCGTGAACAATAAGATAGAGATGGTTGAGCTGAGATCCGAACGGATTAAGGAAGTCTGCCGGTATGCCGCGCGTCGCCCGATCGAGCATAGTGGAGAGTTGGGTCAGGCTAATCGGCGTGCGCGCAAACTGGCGACTGGAGCCGCGACGCAGGATGACCTGCTCAATGGGATCGCGAGGCATCTTAGCGTCGGATAAGGGCGTGAGCTGAACGACGAATCCAGCAGGCGGCGGGAAATCGGTTGTGGTTTGATTCAGGGGAGTGCATCCGCGCCATGCCGTAACTTCTTCGGCCGAATCGAGCGAAGACGCTGCATGCATTTCGCGCATGAGTGGATAGTCAATCTCATCCGGTGAGAGCGGTACAGTATCGAAGCCGAGCGGGGAGAGAGTGATTTGCGAAGACGGAGCGAGTTGCGCAGAAAGTCCGGAGTCGTGACCCAAGGCGACCATCGAGAAGGCCACCTCGCGCTGGGGATCGACATCCAGCAGGCGGTTTACCGTCGCGTCCACAAACCCGCACACTACCTTGGCAGGCAGGCCCAGGGCTGTGGCGACGGCCAGCAGGTGGGCGAGCATAGTGCCGTTGTCCCAGCCAAAATGGCGGTAGGTGCGGGCCTGATACTTCCAGGCATTGCGCCAATAGGTGCAGGTGCAAACGATGGTGAGCGGCGCGTGAGCGATGGCAGGTTCACCGCCGGTCGCCTCGACGAGGACGCTGCGATAATCTCCGGCGCGCAGCCGGCGCAGTCCGAACTCGGCAGGAGCGAAGTGATAGACGCCAGCCGGAAGGTTGGTGAGGTCGCCGCAAACTAGATAGAGCTCAACCTCATAGAGCGCTCCGGTACAGGCGGCGGCGCGAAAATAGATTTCGCCGCCCGAATATTTTCTCTGCCGCGTAATGCCCGCGGAAAGGTACAGGAGTTGTGCTACGGCCTCCAAATCTGGAGCGGTCCTAGCCTGGGATGTCAGGGTGGTGAGGCTGGCGGCGATGGCAGAAAGGGCAGCGACTCCAGTTTGGCGCACCTCGGCTGGCATGCGCGACGGCTCCAGCGCTGGATAGATCTTGAACGGCAAGGGCTGGTTGCCAAAATCCAGGAAATGCGGGTTGGTGCGAACGCTGGTGTAGGAGTGCTTGGTGGCTTCGTGGTAGTTGCAGGCAGCGTCGGTGCTGGCGTTGTGGGGCATTGGCTGCGGTGGCAGAGAGTCAAACTGCGAAATCTTCAACCACCAAGGACACGAAGGAAATGTCTGAGATTAAAAGCCTTCGTGATAGTTCGTGTCTTTGGTGGTTCAAGGTTTTGTGTGCTCTATCGTGAAACTAACCCACTGCTGATGGAGTGGCAAGCTTGACAATGTTAGCGCATAGGCCTAGCATCAATCTTGAGCAAGTACCTTTTCTTATTCTTACTCTTTCTGCTCTTCTGGACCAAGTTAGCCTATCTGAAAATTGGCTCCTCCTCGATTGCTCTTGGGAGATGTCCGAGTCGTGACTGTTGATCGCTGGGGTCTTTCTGACACCAACGCCAAGCGCATCAAGGTTCGTGTTGGCAGCGGGACGAAAGGGACAATGAAAAACATCAAGTTTGTTGTGAAAGTGAATCGCGGCGGCGCTCATGCTCCTCAATATGTGCTGCGGGTCGATCGGCTTCCCATCCAAACGACAACTAACCGCAAGCTGGCCCTGGTGATGGGGAGATTTACAGCTGAGGATGCGGTTAAAACCATGCAAAACTCCCACTGCAACCCAGAGCTGGTATCGGTAAGGGTTGGCGCCTAGCACTTCCTGGTGAAGGGTGGCGGTCCCTTGAGCGAAGCCGAAACGGACCTCGCTCGCGAATATTCGGCTATGGACGGGGACGGCCTGCCTATTCCAATGCGATCCTGACATGTAAGCCGGTCACTTTGTGGGGCTACCCGCAACCGCCGGAACCGGAGTCGCCGATTTCAATTGTTCCAGCTGTGCCAGCACGTCTTTCCAATCATCCTGGTCCTTCTTCGTCTTGATCGAAGCGGAGAGGTCGGAATAAAAGTCGAGAATGTTGTCGCGCAGCTCCGGAGTTGTGCGATCGAACTTCTTGCTCGCCAATTGCCCCAGCAACTTCGCATAGGTATCGTCAGCGAGTGAGTATTCCCCCGCCTTGGTTGGTTTACCACTATCGAGATCACTATTGGGCAGGCGGAGCGAGTCAGTGCGCTCTTCGCGCAGGAAGGTCCGATATTGATCTACAGTCGAATTGATGCTCTTGAAATACATGTCCTCGGTCTGCGGAGTCGGATCTTTGAAGCCCAGGCCCTTGAAGGGACCAATTCTCGGCATGTAACGGAAGAATATTGCCAGGATGCGGGCTCCGAAGCCGGGCTTGGTGTAGTCCTTTCCCCACTCCTTTTCATAGCTGGAGCGCGAAAGGCGGTAAAGGAACTGTTTTTTGGCGAAGTCGGGGCGCTCGGCCGTTATCTGTTTCTTATGCGTCTGGAGCGCGACCTGCGTCATCTCCGGGATCAGCCGGCTGACGGAGAAACGATAGGTGCCGATAGAGAGATCTTCATGAGCGATCACATCCTTGAACTCCACTCCGTATACCACCGGGAAGACTCGCTCCAACAGGGGCTTTGATACTTGAAACCCGATGAAATCGTGGTACTGCTGCGATGCATAACGATTCTTCGCCACCTGCGCCATGTCGAAGCCGAACTCCGTTTTTACGTGTGCCGTCTTGTCCTGCGCATACGTAACCGACTTGCCGTACTTCCTTTGCAGCTTTGGATACTCGATGGCCACTGCCTGGTTCACTGCCGGGTGTCCGGTGATGTCCGACGTATAGTGTGCCAGCGCACCTATAGCGAAGGCGTATTCGTTGACATCGGCGCTTTCCAGCAACAACTCGTGGACGAAGTCTCCGCTGCGAACGTAGTGCACCAGGTTGCTGAATTGCTTGTTACCGAAAGGGTAATAACCCAGGTCCTGGATGACGGCGCCTCCGTAGGCGTAGGCATGCGCCTCTTTGATCTGATCTTCCGTGAGACCGGGATATCGTTTTAGCAAGAGAGGGCGAATCTCGTCGGACCAGAGCAGGTCCACGACTTCCTCGTGGGTCAAAACGGAATAAGCGAACGCAGCGCCGCCGCACATCATCATTAAGAGAAGAAGTGTCACGACGGGCTTAGCCAATAGGCGGCAAAGGGCGGCTGTGGCACGGAGCGACGGCGATGAGCGCATGGCGCTGGTCAAACCAGATCTTTGCATGGATTTGCGAACCTTCCAGGCGATCTAAGACAATTTCCAGAACCAGTCTGGCATTGATATTGATGCGATTCTGCCCAAGAGGGTACAGTTCCGGCCGACAATTGCCAGTACAGAGGTTCCTGTACTTCTCAAGGGAAAGAAGGGTGCGAGCCCTCAGCGGAGGCGCAGCAGAGCGACGGTCGCAACGACCTGCTTTTCGGTCAAATCCGGCCAAGAAGCAGAAGAATGAGAACGATCAGGAGGATCAGCCCCAATCCTCCGGTCGGAGCGTAGCCCCAGTTTCGACTGTGCGGCCACCGTGGCAGCGCGCCAAGGAGTGCTAAGATCAAGAGGACGATCAATATAGTTCCAAGCATGGTTTGCTCCTTAAGGTTACGGATTCCGGGGGTGCAGCCTCTATCCTCTCTCGAAACTGCACCTGGTAGAACTACTACATTGAGATGATGATTGCAGTTCCGAGGTTGGGATCAGGAAAGGGCACGAAACTGAATACGGTCAATCTTGACCAGTTGTTTCTGGACGATCTGTGCCATAGTTGTGGAAGCAGATCATTTGACGGGGGCTATGGCAAAACGTGAATGTTCGCAGTGCGGTGGTGAGTTGGTTCTGGCGGTGCGCGCGAACCAGCCGCAGACCAATAATGATGGGCCGAGCCTGCTCACTAGCGCGTTTACAAGCTGGAGATGCGGCACGTGCGGCTGCGCCTTTACGGCGGCGCAACTTCGGGAAGACAAGCGCGGACGATCAAAACCTACCGAACACGCGTGATTGTTTCGCAAGACATTTTTAGCAGGACATTTATTTCAGGATATTGCGGTGCTAATCCCCCGACGGCATCAGTTCGTCGGACGCCTCCCAGCAAGCAGCCACCAGCGAAGGATCAGCCATTGGATCGGCTATTGCGGCGGCAGGAGTCACGATGGAGTCACGGGCTGACTCCATCCTTAGGTTCTCAACGCCGGGGTCGATAACTGCGGTGAACTGTGCCTCCTCAGTTGAGCCTTCGAGCGCCATGGTGGACGCAGCGCCGCTGGTTATGATCTGCTGCACCGCGTCGAAGTATCCGGTTCCGACGAAGCGCTGGTGCTTCACCGCTTCATAACCGGCCTGCTGTTCGCGGAGGAGTTCCTTTTCTTGAAGCCGAGAGTAAGCGGTCATGCCGGCCTGCTTGTAGCCGCGGGCGAGTTCGAACATGGCGAAGTTCAACGTGTGGAATCCTGCCAGGGTGACGAACTGGAACTTGTAGCCCATGCTGGCGAGCTCGTGTTGGAAGCTGGCGATGGTCGCGTCGTCCAGATTCTTCTTCCAGTTGAACGATGGCGAGCAGTTATAGGCCAGCAACTTGCCGGGATAGGCGTGGTGTACGGCGTCGGCGAATTCGCGCGCTTCGTCGAGATCGGGCTTGGAAGTTTCACACCAGAGAATATCCGCGTACGCGGCATACGCAATGGCGCGGGCGATGGCGGCCTTTAGTCCTCCTCGAATGTGGTAGAAGCCTTCGACGGTACGCTCGCCGGTGAGGAATTCGCGGTCGCGCGGGTCAATGTCGCTGGTCAGAAGATTGGCGCTGTCGGCATCGGTGCGCGCCATGATCAGCGTGGGGACGCCCATCACGTCGGCTGCGAGCCGGGCTGCGACCAGCTTCTGGATCGCCTCGACGGTCGGCACCAGCACTTTGCCACCGAGGTGGCCGCACTTCTTGGCCGATGAAAGCTGGTCCTCGAAATGAACGCAGGCGGCGCCTGCCTCGATCATTGCCTTCATCAGTTCGAAGGCGTTGAGGTTGCCGCCGAATCCGGCTTCGGCGTCGGCGATGAGCGGAGGGAACCAGTTGATGTCAGCATCATTGTTATTGTTATTGTTGCCTTCGGCGTGGTGGATCTGGTCGGCGCGCATTAGGGCCTGATTGATGCGGCGCACCAGATTGGGCACGCTGTCGGCGGGATAGAGACTTTGGTCAGGGTACATCTGGCCGGCATTATTGGCGTCGGCAGCGACTTGCCAGCCGCTGACATAGATGGCTTTCAATCCAGCCTTGACTTGCTGGACGGCCTGGTTGCCGGTCACCGCTCCGAGCGCAGGGACGTAGGACTCGGTTTCGTCGTGCAACAGGTTCCATAGCCGTTCCGCACCGTGGCGAGCGAGGGTGTGTTCGATCTGGAACGAGCCCCGAAGACGGTTGACATCGTGTTGGGTGTACGGACGAGTGATACCGCTCCACCGAGGGATGGTCTGCCAGTTGCTGATCTGCGAATTGCTGGTTTGACCGTTGGAAGTCGCCATTTGTTTGTCCCTGCTCAAGAGTTTCTGTTCCTCATGCAGTAGATGCCGGATTGCACCTCCCCGGCAAACCGCGCTGTCCGCCCGGTTCCACTGGTCCGAAATGACCTAGTGGACGGGACTTGCACCGGTGCATGGCTATGATGTTGACTATGAGCGCTATGACTTTTCTTCAGAACGAAGTTGCTGAGAGCCGGGGCCAGATGGAGGAGGGCATTCTTACCTCGGAAGCCCGCGCCTTCCTGTCGAAACTTGCGGCTCGGTTCGAGCCCCGGCGGCAGGAACTGCTGGCGCGGCGGCGAACCGTGCAGCAGGACATCGATAACGGCAAGCTTCCGGACTTTCTGGCGGAGACGGCTGGAATCCGGCAAAGCGATTGGAACGTTGCGCCGATACCCAAAGACCTGCGCGATCGCCGCGTGGAAATTACCGGGCCGGTCGATCGCAAGATGATCATCAACGCGTTGAACTCGGGAGCCAACGTTTTCATGGCTGACTTCGAGGACTCGAATTCGCCGACCTGGAATAACAATATTGAAGGCCAGCACAATCTGCGGGACGCGGTTCGTGGAACAATTCGGTACGAGAGTCCGGAGGGAAAGCGGTATCAAGTTGGGTCCAATCCAGCAACGCTGTTTGTGCGGCCCCGGGGATGGCACCTGGACGAAAAGCATTTCCTGGTGGACGGCAAGCCGATCTCGGCGTCCCTGTTTGATTTTGGTCTTTTCTTTTTTCACAACGCTAAGGCCCTGCTGAGCAAGGGCACTGGCCCTTATTTCTACTTGCCGAAGATGGAGAGTCATTTGGAGGCGCGGCTGTGGAACGATGTGTTCTGTTTTGCCCAGGACGAATTGGGTGTTCCGCGCGGATCGATTCGCGCCACCGTGCTGATCGAAACGATTCTGGCGGCATTCGAGATGGACGAGATCCTTTACGAATTGCGCGACCATTCCGCGGGACTGAACTGCGGGCGCTGGGACTACATTTTCAGTTTCATCAAGAAGTTTCGCGCGCATCCTGAATTCGTGTTGCCGGACCGGTCGCAGGTCACGATGGAGCGGCATTTTCTGAGCTCGTATGTCGAGTTGCTGATTCAAACCTGCCATCGGCGCGGCATTCATGCGATGGGGGGAATGGCTGCACAGATACCGATCCGAAATGATGCGGCTGCCAACGAACAGGCGCTGGAGAAAGTGCGGCGCGACAAACTTCGGGAGGTGCAAGCCGGCCATGACGGCACATGGGTCGCGCATCCTGGCCTCGTTCCGGTGGCAAAAGAAATTTTCGATAAGTACATGCCGGAACCGAATCAGATTTCTCCGAGTCAGAAATCGGCGCAGCGACCGAGCCGGACGGTGCAAGCGGAAGATTTGCTCGAGGTCCCGACGGGCGACATTACGGTCGAAGGATTGCGCTGGAACATTGATGTGGGATTGCAGTACCTCCATTCGTGGCTGCAGGGATCGGGCTGCGTTCCGATTTACAACTTGATGGAGGATGCGGCGACCGCGGAAATCTGTCGCACCCAAGTGTGGCAGTGGGTGAAGCACGGCGCGCACCTTAAAGACGGCAGGCTGGTGACGGAAGGAATGGTGAAGGAGATACTCCGTCAGCGGTCAGCGGAGTTAGCCGCCAAGTCTAGCGATGACGAAAGCTTGCAGCAGGCGGCCAGAGTCCTCGAAGAGTTGACGACGAGCCGGGAATTTGCCGAGTTTTTGACGCTTGCCAGTTATGATTTATTGGATTAGAACGTCAAGGCATGGGCGCACGCCGAGGTCCTCCCGCCAACCTGCAGATTGATGCAGGCTTGCTCTCGCAATTACGGGAACATGTTGCTGCGCGCGAGATCGAGAGCGGGATCGCGTGCCTTCGATCGCAGCAGGAGTTGATCGCAAATCTCGATCCCACCCAGGAGAACGCCGCTCGCCTGCTGGCGCATCTGGCGATATGGATTGATATCGGATTCAGCGGGCCGCCACTCCAGGAACTTCTGCAGCGCTTTGAACAATTAGAACCTGGATTGCGGTCGAAGTTCTCGATCGCCGATTACGTCTGCCTGCGCATGGCCGAGGGCATGGCCGCCATGGTGGAAGAGGCGATGGAAACGGCGATTGGGCATTTTGACTTCGTCCTGAGCCTGGGGAAAGAGCTGGACGACCGGTTTTTGCTGGCCATCGCTTGTTTCTGGAAGGGGCGCTGCCTGCGGAGAAGAGGCGAGTACGACGAAGCCCTGATATATACGGGCAAGGGCAGAGACTTGGCGGTTGGCTTAGGCCATCTGAGAATGGCAGCGGTTATGCAGGTGCTCGAGAGCTGGCTTTTGTTTCAGCAGGGCAAATGGAAAGAGGCGGTGCGCATCTCGCAGGCGGCTGAACGAGTGCTGGGCGAGACGGATGACTATGTGACGCTCGGCAACATTCAATCCTTCTATGGGCGAATGGCGCGGCGGGAAGGACGTTTCGATAAAGCGATCGTGTTTTTCGAGAGCGCGATCGGCCATTATGTTAAGCGGGATCCGCAGCATCCGAATTTGGCGCGATCGCTGGCCAACATGGCGCTTGCCAAGCGCGGGATCGCTCTGCAGTTGCAGAAACGAATCGACCGTGACGCCCGGCGGCGCCGGAAGACCTCAGTCAGCCGCGAAGGCAAGCTGAGCTCAACCAGCCATGATTCTAGTAGTCATGACTCTCGCGGCCGATTGGCCCATCTTCGCCGCGAAGCGCTTGAGCACCTGGAGGCTGCCCGGGCCATCTATCAACAGCGCCCGAACCATCACGGCCTCGGCACGGTTTACCTGAATGCCGCGTACATCCATCTTGATGGCGGAGATTTTCAGCGCGCCGAGGAAGAAGCAGCCTCGGGGTATGACGTGGCCGAGCAGAAGCAAGATTACATTCTGATGGTCCGGGCGCGCATTCTGCAATGCATGATTGAAAATGCGAAGGTGGAGGAAGAGATTGGTGGGGGCGCCGATCCGGGAAGCCATGCGCGACGCGCATTTGAGTTTAGCCAGGAGGCGATTGATCTGGCGAAGCATACGCAGCATCATCTGCTACTGGCGAATGCCTATCTGTGGCAGGGATTGACACAGTGTAATTCGTTCTTCGACAATCCGGAAGCAGCGCGCGAGTCTTATGACCTGGCGCGGGCGTCCTGCGAAGCGAATCCATCCGACAACATTTGGCAGGATCTTCAGACGCTAGGCGCGAAGATTCTTCGGAAGGGAAGTGTTCATCCGGCTCTGAAGGCGTGGTCGCAGGGTGCGGTGGGGGAGAAGACGTTCCGGCAGATCAGTGAAGAATTTGCGGAGATTGTGATTGCGCGGGTCTGGGAGCGCGAGGGCCGCAAAGTGTCTCGCGTGGCGGCCCGGCTGTCGATTTCTCCGAAGAAAGTGCGGCGCATCCTGGCGCGGGTGGGACGGCGAAAGCCGGGATCAGGTCTCAGGTGACAGGTGTCAGGTTTCAGGAAGGTCGCGATTGTTCTGTGAGCCGCCAATTGCGATCGGTACAGGATAGAACCATCAAATCAGAGGATCGAAAAACTATGAGAATTGCGAAGGATGTAACGGAACTGATCGGCCGCACACCGCTGGTGCGGCTGAACCGGGTTACGAAGGGCGCGGTTGCCGAAGTCGTGGCGAAACTGGAAAGCCAGAATCCCGTGGCCAGCGTGAAGGACCGCATCGGCGTTAGCATGATTGCCGATGCCGAGCGTGCCGGCCGGATTCAGCCCGGAAAAACGGTTTTGATCGAGCCGACGAGCGGCAACACCGGAATCGCTCTTGCCTTTGTAGCGGCGGTGAAGGGATACAAGCTCATTCTCACCATGCCTGAGACTATGAGTCTGGAGCGGCGCGTGCTGCTGCTTGCTTTCGGCGCCGAGATTGTTCTTACGCCGGGTCCGCGGGGAATGAAGGGAGCGATTCTGAAAGCCGAGGAATTGCTGGCCTCGACTCCAAACGCTTACATGCTACAACAATTCGATAACCCGGCGAATCCGAAGATTCACTTCGAGACTACCGGTCCCGAGATTTGGGATGACACCGATGGGCGCGTCGATTTTCTGATTTCCGGCGTGGGTACTGGTGGAACTATTACCGGGGTCTGCGAATACATTAAGCCGAAGAAGCCGTCGTTCAAGGCCGTGGCCGTGGAGCCAGCGGATAGCGCGGTTCTTTCTGGAGGAAAGCCATCGCCACACAAGATTCAGGGAATCGGCGCCGGTTTTGTTCCGAGCATCCTGCGCAGGGACTATATTGACGAGGTCATCACCGTAACCAACGACGAGTCCATTAATATGGCGCGGCGGCTTCCGCTCGAAGAAGGCCTGCTGGTCGGGATCTCCTCGGGAGCGGCGGTGGTCGCGGCTTTGCAGGTGGCGCGGCGGCCTGAGAATGCCGGGAAATTGATCGTTGTGGTGCTGCCATCGTTCGGCGAGCGCTACCTGAGTAGTATTCTCTTCGAAGGACTCCGGAACCAGGCGTTGCAGATTCCGACGGTGCAACTTCCGGACTGATTTAGTCTCAGACTCATGCCGCCTCTGCTGTCGTTAATTCGCGAGGACGTTGCCAGCGTGCTGGAGCACGATCCCGCGGCGAGGTCGCGCCTGGAGATTTATCTCTGCTATTCCGGGCTGCATGCGGTTTGGTTCTATCGAATCAATCACTGGCTGTGGAACCACAATTTCTTTCTGCTGGCGCGCTGGTTGTCGCAGGTAGCGCGCTTGCTTACCGGTATTGAAATCCATCCTGGGGCGCAGATCGGCAGACGTCTGTTCATCGATCATGGTTTGGGCGTGGTGATCGGCGAGACCTCCGTGGTCGGTGACGATGTCACGCTCTACCAGGGTGTGACGCTCGGTGGAACTGGCAAGGAAGTCGGCAAGCGCCATCCGACTCTTCTCGACCACGTGGTCGTTGGCAGCGGAGCGAAGATTCTGGGCAATATTATCGTGGGACGTAATTGCCGGATTGGCGCAGGATCGGTCGTACTTCGTAACGTGCCAGACGATTCCACGGTGGTGGGAGTGCCGGGGCACATCATTTTTCGCGAAGGCAAGCGCGTGGTTATTACCGATCCCAAGCAGATCAACGATCCGCTTTCCGAGGCTCTCGCCGCAGTCGCGACTGAGGTGAGCAAGTTGGCGGAACGAGTGCGTCAACTGGAGGGGACGGGGGGACGGGAGCCGCTTTCGGCTTCGCTGCAACGGATTATCGAAGATATCGACTATCAGATCTAGAGCGTTAACCACAAAGGACACGAAGGTCCGCGAAGGAGACCCATGGATTTAACCTTCGTGGATATTCGGGTCCTTTGTGGTTTAGCGAATTTAACACGCGACCCAACAAATTAACTGCCCATTCGAAGTATGATTGACTGTTTTCGCGTCGAGACTTCCCTCCGATGAAATACGGCTTCGTCATCGATAACCGCAAGTGCATCGGATGTCACGCCTGCACGGTGGCGTGTAAAACCGAGAACCAGGTGCCGGTGGGCGTGAACCGGACCTGGGTTAAGTATGTCGAGAAAGGCGTTTTCCCGAACACGCGCCGGGTATTTCAGGTCACACGTTGCAACCATTGCGAGAAGCCTCCCTGCGTCACCATCTGTCCGGTGACTGCGATGTACCAGCGCAAGGACGGAATTGTCGATTTCGATTCCGACCGCTGCATTGGCTGCAAAGCCTGCATGCAGGCTTGTCCTTACGATTCGATATACATGGATCCGGACGATGGCACGGCCGCCAAGTGCCATTTCTGCGCGCATCGCACCGAAGTTGGGCTCGAACCAGCTTGCGTGATCGTGTGCCCGGAACACGCCATCATTGCAGGGGATTTAAGCGATCCTGCGAGTGAAGTGGCGCAACTGGTGGCGCGGGAACCGGTGCGCGTCCGCAAGCCCGAGCAGGGAACTCAACCCAAGCTCTACTACATCGATGGCGATGAAAGCGCAATTGTGCCGACGGCGGCGCGCCATGAGTCGATTTACATGTGGTCGCAGCGGAATGCGGCTGTTCTCGGTGGCGGCGCGGCGTATCCGGCTGACCACCCTTTGCTACAGAAGGATGCGCTTGCCGCGTATGACGTTTCTCATGCGCGTCCGTGGGGATGGCAAGTGCCGGCTTATTGCTGGACAAAGTCCATCGGTTCGGGTGTGCTCGCTGTGCCGGCTATCGGCATGGCGCTCGGAAGATTATCGGGTAACCGCGTTCGCGATATTGCGATGGCGACTGTTGCGCTCCTATTTACGGCTCTTACCACAGTGCTGCTGGTTTGGGATCTCGATCACAAAGAACGATTTCTGCGGGTGGTCTTTACGCCGCAAAGTAAATCGTGGCTGGCTCGGGGCGCGTTCATTTTGATCGCGTACAGCGGGCTGTGCGGACTGTTCTGGTTGAGCGCGGTGGCAGGATTTTCTTTGGCTACCTCGGTGCTTTTGTGGCCGACGGTGCTGGTGGGATTTTGCGCGGCAGCCTACACTGCGTTTCTTTTTGGACAGTGCGAAGGGCGTGATCTGTGGCAAACGCCGCTCCTGCCGGCGCATTTGATCATTCAAGCACTGCTCTGTGGATCGGCGGTGCTGGAGTTGCTTCCGGAGGCGATCGGTGGTTCGACGCAGGCTCTGGCCTTTGCAATTCCCACACTGCTGATTAGTTTAGTTTTGCACTTGCTTATGGTGCTTGGCGAGGTCGCGATGCCTCACACCACAGACAATGCGAGCTATGGGGCTCGACTGATGACGCATGGACCGTTCGCGCGCGCGTTCTGGGGCGGGGCCGTCGTGCTGGGCGGAGTCGTTCCGCTGTTGTTGCTGTTGATCGGGGGGCACGGTCGCTTAGTGGCCGGCGTGGCGAGTGTGCTCGCCTTGGCGGGGCTTCTGATTTTTGAATGGTGCTTCGTCATGGCGGGGCAAAGCGTGCCGAACAGCTAGCTGGGCGTGATGAATTATTCGGTGGAGCGACGGCGTCTTGTTCCCTGCCGGGCGGGGACGCCCGGCGGTCCACAAGCAAGGCATATGGAGATTCAGCAATGACCGATTTCAAGCGCGACGGCAGCCATCTCTCTTCTTACCCTCCGGCGGAGAAGTGGGATGACTGGGTAGAACTCGATCCTGAAGCGTGGCCTCGGCGCGTCGAAAAACATTACAACCTCGTTCCTACCGTCTGCTTTAACTGCGAATCGGCTTGCGGACTTCTCGCCTACGTCGATAAGGAAACGGGGCAGGTCACGAAGTTTGAAGGCAACCCGAAGCATCCGGCGAGCCGCGGGCGGCTTTGTGCGAAGGGCCCGGCTACGATCACGCAGATTCATGATCCCGATCGCATCCTTTATCCGATGAAGCGGACCGGGCCACGCGGGGGCGGGAAGTGGTCGCGGACTTCGTGGGACGAAGTGCTGGAGACTTTCGGCGCGCGCATCCGCAGAGCGTTTCAGGAAAATCGAGGCGAAGAAGTCATGTACCACGTGGGACGCCCCGGACAAGATCACTTTATGGATCGCACCACGCAGGCGTGGGGTATCGACGGCCACAACTCGCACACGAACGTTTGTTCGTCATCGGCGCGGTTCGGCTATCTGCTGTGGCACTACACCGACCGCCCATCGCCTGACCACGCCAACGCTCGGTTCATACTTCTGCTCTCCGCGCATCTCGAGTCGGGGCACTATTTCAATCCGCATGCTCAGCGGATTATCGAAGGAAAAATGGCGGGAGCAAAACTCGCTGTCATGGACCCGCGCCTTTCGAATACGGCAAGCATGGCGGATTACTGGATGCCAAGTTATCCCGGCACCGAAGCGGCGGTGCTGCTGGCAATGGCGATGGTCATCCTGGGCGAAAATCGGTTTGACGCGACATTCGTGAGGAACTGGACCAATTGGGAAGAGCTCGAAGTCGACGGATTTTCTGCCAAGGGCCAAAGTTTCGAAGCCCTGATCGAGGCACTCAAGCGGCACTATGCGAAATTCACTTCGGAGTTCGCGGAGAAAGAAAGCGGTGTGAAGGCGGAAGTCATCGTCAAAACGGCGCGTGAGATTGCGACTGCCGGGAGCCGCTTCGCGTCGCATCTGTGGCGAGGCAGCGCCTCCGGCAACCTGGGTGGATGGCAAACGGCACGCGCATTGATGCTCCTGCACGTACTGACTGGTTCGGTTGGAACTCCGGGCGGACACAGTTTGAGTGCGTGGAACAAGTTTGTGCCGCAGGCGTTCAGCGATCCGCCGCCCCAGAAGCATTGGAACGAGCTGCTGTACCCGCTGGAGTGGCCGCTGTGCACGCATGAAATGTCGCCGCTGCTGCCGCATTTCCTCAAAGAAGGCCGCGGCCGCCTTGAAGCCTATTTCACGCGCGTCTTCAATCCGGTGTGGACCTATCCAGACGGATTTTCCTGGATCGAGATGTTGCGCGACGAGGAAAAAGTCGGCTTGCACGCCGCCTTGACGCCGACCTGGAGCGAGACTGCTTGGTTCGCCGATTACGTTCTGCCCATGGGCTTCAGTTCCGAACGCCACGACCTGATGAGCCAGGAATCGTACGCCGGGCGGTGGATCGGGTTTCGCCAGCCCGTGTTGCGCGTTCTACAGGAACGGGAAGGAAAGAAGTTCGATTACACCTATCAGGCCAATCCCGGAGAAGTTTGGGAAGAGGATGAATTCTGGATCAACCTTTCGTGGGCGATCGATCCCGATGGTTCGATGGGAATCCGGAAGTGGTTCGAATCTCCGTATCGTCCCGGACAGAAACTCACAGTCGACGAATACTACGGTTGGATGTTTGAAAATTCAGTTCCAGGATTGCCCGAAGCCGCCGCCAAAGAGGGATTGAAGCCGCTCCAATACATGCGCAAGTACGGCGCTTACGAAGTGACCACCGATGTCTACAAGCTGAACGAGAAGCCGGTGGCGTCCGCCGCTCTCTCCGGATCGAACGTCGAAGCGAACGGCGTAATCACGAAAGAAGGCAGAGCGGTAGGCGTGATGGTCGATGGTGAGCCGGTTGTCGGCTACAACACTCCGTCACGGAAACTGGAGCTGTTTTCAAAAACGATGGCGGATTGGCAATGGCCGGAATTCGCGCTTCCGGAATACTATCGCAGCCACATTCATCACTCCGCGCAAACGGCGTCGATGAGGACGTCTGGTGAAGACGTCGATCGGGATATGGATCGTGATATCGATCGAGATTTTGATGCACGATACATGCCTCTGGTGGAGTGGCCAAAGGATTCGAATGGGGAGGTCTGCACGCTGCTGCCAATCTTCAGGTTGCCGCATCTCATCCACTCGCGATCGGGGAACTCGAAATTTCTTTACGAAATCGCGCACAAGAATCCACTGTGGGTGAGTCCTGTGGACGCTCAGAAGCTGGGCGGCATTCGTACCGGGGATTTGCTCAAAGTGCACACCGAAATCGGTTTTTTCGTTTTGCATGCCTGGGTCACTGAGGGGTTGGCCCCAGGCGTGGTGGCCTGTTCTCACCATATGGGACGCTGGCGTCTCGATAAAGAAGATCAGCTCGAACGCATGTCGAGCGCGTGGGTCAATCTGCAAGAGGTCGGTAAAGGACAATGGAAGATGCGGCAGATTTCGGGAGTGGAGTCTTACGAAACATCCGATCCTGATACCAAGCGCGTGTGGTGGAGCGACGCTGGCGTGCATCAGAACCTGACATTTCCCGTGCATCCCGACCCCATCACCGGCATGCACTGCTGGCACCAGATGGTGCGTGTGGAGCGGGCTGGCGTCGACGATCGCTATGGGGATATCTTCGTCGATACGAATCTTTCGTTTGCAGTTTATCAGCGGTGGAAGGCGCTGACTCGTCCTGCTCCTGGACCTGGAGGACTGCGGCGCCCGCTGTGGATACCGCGCATGAGACGACCGGAGGCAGCGGCGTTCTATGTCTCTAAGAATGCCTGAGCCTGCGGCTTGACGTTGTAAAATGAAGACATGCCGTTACAGCCAGGAAATCCCGCGTTTAACAAGAAGCGCACTCCGCCTCCGGACGAAACTTTTGAAGAGGCCGCCTATCTGAAGGCGCTGGGGGAAAAGCAGAAGGTCGTGAGCCTGAAGCTGGCCGATGGGGAAGTAGTCCGTGGCTGGATTGAGTACTACGACAAGAATATGGTGCGAGTGACGCGGGAGGATGGGCCGAATCTGTTCATCTTCAAGCATGAGATTGTTTATATCGCGGAAGACAGCAAAAAGAAGTAGCCAGTTGCCAGTACCCAGCGCCTGGTGCTCAATTCCTGAAAAGAAAGTCTCGACGTCGCGATGACATCCCACCAAACTTTGGACCTGATTTCTCCGATGCAGGCTATGGCTCGTGAAGCGGGCAGCATGGTGATGGACTACTTTAGGCAGAGGGTGAAGATTGAGTATAAGGGTGACGTCGACCTGGTTACGGTGGCTGATCGACAGTCGGAAGAGCTGATTCTGGAGCGCATTCGCAAGCAGTTTCCCGCTCATGACGTGATGGGTGAAGAGGGTACGCGCATCGAAACCGGTAGCGAGTACAAGTGGTATGTCGATCCGCTGGATGGCACTACGAACTTTGCGCATGGCTATCCGGTGTTTTGCGTCTCGCTTGCGGTGGAGCGCCTGGGACAGCGGATCGCGGGCGTGATTTATGATCCGACTCGCGACGAAATGTTTGCCGCTGAACTGGGCAGTGGCGCGCGGCTGAACGGCGAAGCGATCCACGTGTCGGCTACGGCGACCTTGGGCGAGTGCCTGGTCGCGACCGGGTTCCCTAGCCAAAAGCGGCATAAGAACCCGAATATTTATTTCTATCACCAGCTCACGTTGCGCACCCACGGGGTGAGGCGGGCTGGGTCGGCCGCGCTTGATCTCTGCAATGTTGCGTCGGGCCGGTTTGATGGCTTCTGGGAATTTAATCTTAATCCGTGGGATACGGCAGCGGGCGTGCTGATCGTTGAAGAAGCCGGCGGGAAGGTCACCGATTTTTCGGGCGGCGAATTCCAGATCGCCAGCCGCGAGACGCTGGCGTCAAATGGGCTGGTGCACGATGCGCTGATGAATGAGTTTCAGGAGATCTTCGCGGGCCGGGGGTTGGAAGAGTTGCCGAGTCCGGTTGCCTACGGGAAGGATCGAAGGTTCTAGTGGAGCACCGGGCGTCCTCGCCCGGCTGCCCAACTGCTCTAGGACGGGCGAGGCGCCCGTCGCTCCACCGTCTCGGTGCAAGCGGTACAATTAGTTACGTGATTTCGTCTCTGCTTGAACGCAAGATCGAAAAGCGTCCTGATAAGGTGCGGCTGCAGGGGCGCATTCTGTTTCTTACCGAAAACCCGGAATTGGTCAAGAAGCAGCTTACGGGATGGGACCTGCCGTGGGACACCAAGAATCCGGCCAAGAATCCTAAACTCCGCGACGACATTTCCACTGACGAGATTACCCCCGCGCACTGCTGTTTCTATTTTGATCGGACGCTTGGCGAGATCCCCTATGTGGGCTTGAGGTGCGGCGACACGCTGCCGGTTGGGCGCGGCGATGTTAAGAAGGGCGGCTTCGTGTGCTCGGTGAGTGGCAAGCGGCGGGGCAAGGGATCGAGTCGCGAGCAGTCGCCTTATGCGGAGCTATCCGCCGGGATTCAAGTCGCGATTGCGGAGAATATTGAGCGGATCTACAAGCAGAACTGCCAAAACCTCGGGTTGCTGACTTCGACCAACTTTTCCTTGATTGACCGGATTCGCGCTGGGGAAGAAATCGCGCTCAGTGAATTTACCGCCGGGGAGGACGAGATCACTCGGCAGGTGATTGAGTATGGGGGGTTGTTTCCGTTCAATGTTGCGCGCACGCAGAGGAAGGTGTTTCTGCCGCCCATTAAGACTCCGGCGCGGGCGATGACTTTGGCGGAGAAGATTTTTGCGGCGCACATGTTGCCGGCAGCATCGGAGACTGCCGAACTGCGCTCGGCTGGACGGACGAATGCGTCCATCCCTACGTGTTTTGTGCGGCCTGGGGACACTGGGTTCACTCGCGTTGATTTGCGGTTCAGCCATGAGTATGTCACGCCTATGGCTTCCATTTTTTACGAGCAGAACGTTGGTAAGAACGTTCCCGTGAACGACGCCTCTAGCATTCGCTTCTTCCGCGACCATCTAACTTTTCTCGATGAAGTGATCTCCGAAGAGAAGAAAAAAATGGGGCTGCTTGATTTAGCCACGCAACTCAAGTTGAAACAGGAAGATTTCGCCAAGCAGCAGGGAATCAAGTTGCACGGCGAACTTGCCGACCGCAAGGGCTCGGAGGGCATCTGCCACTCGGTGATGTTGGAGACTTATGCGCTGCCGGGACAAGTGAACGTTGGGTCCGATTCGCACACGCCCCACGTCGGCGCTATCGGATGCATCGCCTTTGGCATCGGGACGACGGATGTTTTCAACTCGTGGATTACGAAAGATGTTCGCGTCAAAGTGCCGGAGTCGGTGAAGATCGTGATTCGGGGCAAACGGCATCCGAACGTCACGGCGAAAGATTTCATCCTGAAGATTCTTTCGCTGGATTATGTGCGCAGCGGCAAAGCGTTGGCGAAAGTGATGGAGTACGCAGGGGAAGCGGTGGAGGCGCTGTCGGTGGACGAGCGCGCCACCATGACGAATATGGCGGCCGAAATTGGGGGCTTTACGGGCATTGTGGCTCCGGATGAAAAAGTGGTCGAGTTTCTGATTGAGCGCCGGGGCATGAAGCGTGCCGAAATCGAGAAGATGATTGAAGGTCTTGAGAGCGATCCGAATGCCGAATACGCCCAAGTGATCGAACTCGACGCGGCCGAAATCACGCCCATGGTTGCGACTCCGGGCGATCCGGGCAATGGCAAGTACATCCGCGAACTCAAAGCTCACGTGCCGATTGAAATCGCCTATGGTGGAACCTGTACGGCGGGAAAGAACGAAGACATGGACATGTACGCGTCGGTTCTCGCGGATGCGTTGAAGCAAGGCAAGCGAGTTTCGAAAAATGTCGAGTTCTGGATCCAGTTCGGTTCCCAGGAAACGCGCGAGTATTCGAGGCGCAAAGGCTATATCGAGATTTTCGAGAAAGCCGGCGCACACGTGATCGAGCCTAGCTGTGGGGCCTGCATCAATGCGGGGCCGGGAGTTTCGACGCGTCCCGAGCAGATTGTGATCAGCGCGCAGAACCGAAATTTCCCCGGACGCAGCGGGCCGGGGCAGTTGTACCTGGCATCGCCGCTGACCGTGGCCGCCAGTGCGGTGGCTGGGTATATTGTCGAGTACGAGCCCTCGAACGCCAGCGCTGGATCTTAAATCCAAATTTAGTTCGGTACCTGCCCGACCTCCTAAAAATCATCACATCCGGCATGTTCGCGCATCACTGCAAGAGCGCTGAGAGTTTGTGAAATTTGTACGAGGGCATCGATGCACGGCTACGAATCAACATTTGCATCATGGGTGGCCAGCGGCCGCAGTGTACAATGTACCCTAGGGTACATTCAAACGAACGTCTCCAACCTTATAGGCGCCAGGGGAACCGGTCGCTCCGGCGTTGTCCATTCCATTTCTCAGCCAAGAACGCAACAAAGGCGCGCTTTGCCGAATCACGAAAAATAAACCCATGAAAATTCTCCTCTATAACCCCGACAACGGTGTAACCCGTAATTTCATGCCGCACCTGTGGATGTTTCTGCTGCAGGCGCTCACTCCCTCTGGCCATGAAGTGCTGCTGGTGGATGGCAATGCTCAACCGATGGATGAGGCGGGGATCGCACGGTTTGTGCGTGACAATAACATTGGACTAGTCGGCATCGGCGCCATGACCCGAATGATTGCCAAAGCGTATCGCATGGCGGATGCGGTCCGGGCCGTGGGAGTTCCAGTGGTGATGGGCGGACCTCACGTCACCGAGATGGCCGACGAGGCGCTCGGTCGAGATGGCGGGCGGCGCCATGCCGATGCGGTTGCGCTCGGCGAGGCCGATGCTACATGGCCTCGGATTGTTGCAGATGCCGCGCGTGGGCAGCTTAAGGATGTTTATGCTCCGGTGGATGATTTCGGGCAGGAGAGCAAGCCATCGCTGAAGGAATATCCGGTGATTCCATGGCAGTCGATCGATCTTAAACAGTTCAATCTGGTGCCAAAGGCCGCGACTGCGATGCTCCAGAAAATCGGCGAAGGCTGGGGAACGTTCCGCATCATTCCGGTCGAATCCGGGCGCGGTTGCCCATACGGCTGCGAGTTCTGCACCGTGACTGGATTTTTCGGAGATTCGATTCGCTTTCGAACCAATGAGAGTGTGGTGAATGAACTGCTTTTGTTGAAGGCCCGCGCCCGCGGCGAGAAAGGCCAGATGGCGGTTTTCTTCATCGACGATAATTTCGCGATCAACATCAAGCGGACGAAGTCGCTGCTGCGCGACATCATTGCGGCCGGCGCGCAGTGCCACTGGGTGGCGCAGATCTCCGCTAATTTATTGCGCGACGAAGAACTGGTGGATCTGATCGCGGCTTCTGGAGGGAAGTGGATCTTTATCGGAATGGAGTCGATCGACCCGGCCAATCTGAAAGACGTGAACAAGGGATTCAACAAGCCGGGTGAGTATGCGGCGGTGTTGGAGCGGTTGGCGCAACGCAATGTGTACGCCATTACGTCGTTTATTTTTGGCATGGACAATGACACAGTCGGAGCCGCCGAGCGAACTCTGGAACAAGTTCGGACGTGGCCGCCGGGGTTGCCGATCTTTGGACTGCTTACCCCTTTGCCCGCAACTCCGCTGTACAAACGACTGGAGAAAGCCGGGCGTTTGACACGGCCCAAGCATTGGCAGGAGTTTATCCCGTTTGCTATGGCCCACACGCCGTTGAAGATGACCATCGACGAAGCTCATGCCGAAGTGAAGCACAGCTGGGATCAGGCCTATAGTCCGGAGGCGCTGGCGCATGCGGTTGATTCGATGAAAGACCAGCCTCTGGGTTATCGCCTTAATATCTTCATTGCGCGCCTCTGTTTCCGTGGCATCTATTTCCCGATGATGGGCAAAATGGCTTGGGTGAAGGTGATTGCTCAAAATCGGCGAACCATCTTCAAGCTTGTAAGGGAGGGGTTCAAGGCGGGCGCCTGGCGCGGCGCGCCTGCGCGAGTTCCTGCCGTCCCAGTGCCGGCAGTGGAAGCGGCTGAGGCGATCGTACAAGGGGCGGAAGGTTAGCTATTAATTGTTGGCCCGGACCACGGATCCAGATACAGTGAATTTGGATACGAGGTCACCGATGATAGCTCCTCCTCTTTCCGGGAATATCCTTGGTTCAGCTGGCGATGCTTTTGTTGTCGCCGAGTGGCAGGACGCAGGCGGTCCCGCCGGTCCGGCCCGGCTAATCGCACCACTGCACGTTCACCATGGCGACGACGAGGCTTGGTATGTCGTGGAAGGCAGTCTGCGCGTTCTGGTGGGAAAGGACGAGGTCGAAGCCCATGCGGGCTCGGGCGTATTCGTACCTCGGGGAACGTCGCATACCTATTGGAATCCGGGGCCCGGACCAGTGCGGTATCTACTGATCATGACCTCGAATATTTATTGCTTGATTAAGGAAATCCACGCGATGCAAAGCCGAACACCTGACGCCCTGCGAGCGATGTTTGAGAAATATGATTCGACTCTGTTGGACTCGTAGCGCGCAAACTGCACCAATGCTGGGCAGGGCAGGCGGTTGCGCTGACGTCAATTGAAAGCCGCTTATACGCTTTTCGACCTTGGAAAGCTGCTGCTGAGCGGTGCTACCTGTACCGATAGCCGCGTTCTTGCTAAAATCATAAGTTGCATTACCCTCCCTGTGCCCTGAGGAGCTTGAGATTTTATGGCCTACGTAATTGCCGAGCCCTGCATCGGAACGAAAGACACCGCCTGTGTTGACTCCTGTCCGGTAGATTGCATTCATCCCAAGAAGGACTCGGAGAAGTTCGGGACCGAGGAGATGTTGTATATTGATCCCGTGGAATGCATCGACTGCGGCGCCTGCGTTCCGGTTTGTCCGGTCTCGGCCATCTTCGCGCTCGACGATCTTCCAGAAAAGTGGAAAGAGTATACCGAGCGGAATGCGAAGTATTTCGGGCGGTAGAGCGGCTTTCAGCCCTCAGCTATCAGCCTTCAGTAAAGGCGGGTGGCATTTGATTCTCATTGAGTGCCGAAAGCTGACGGCTGACAGTTCCTTCCATTACAATCATTGATTAACCTGTTGACCTTCCATGGCGCTGAAGGAGTCGGAAGCGATCGTTCTGCGCACGTATCCGCTGCGTGAGTCGGATCTGCTGGTTACGCTCTTTACCCGCATGGAAGGCAAGGTGAAAGGCGTGGCGCGCGCGGCCATGAAGTCGAGACGCCGCTTTGGAGGCGCCCTTGAGCCGCTGACGTATGTGCGGGCGTTTTACGACGACCGCGAGCGGCAGGAACTGGCGCGGCTTGATTCCTGTGAAGTGATCGAATCGCCGCTGGCGGGCGAGGTCAGCTATTCGAGGGCAGTGGCTTTGGCGCATGTCGCCGAATTGCTCGACGAGTTGATGCCCGATCGCGAGGCGAGCGACGCGGTTTTTCGTTTGAGCCTCGCGGTTCTGCAGGAGCTACGTGGGCAGGTGTTGTGGATGCCGCTCACCTACTTCGAACTGTGGATGACTCGGCTCATGGGTTTTTTGCCGGAGTTTTCGGAGTGCGTTGTCTGTGGACGGGCATTCGGTGACAGGCCCGACGGCAGCCGGGCGTTCTATCACGCGCTCGCCGACGGGCTGATGTGCCTGGACGACAAGCGTGTGGCGTCGTCGGAACTGTCGTCCGAATCGAGAAAGATTGCGGCGCAGATGTTGCGGTCGCGCGTTTCGGAGTTTTCCGGGATCGATTGGCCGAAGGCGGTGGGAGCGGACCTGCGCAAGTTTCTACTCCAGATTCTGGAGCGGCACATTGAGAAGAAGTTGGTAACGGCGGGGATGCTGGAGAAGATCGGCAGTTAACTGCAGCCATTGAAAGAGCCGGATTCATCGCGTGAATTCATCCAAATCCAATTCGCTGACGTTCCAGGAACTCATCCTCAAGCTCCAGACCTTTTACGTTGAGCGCGGGGCGGTTATTCAGCAGCCTTATGACGTTGAAGTGGGCGCTGGGACCATGGCTCCGGAGACGTTCCTTCGCGTGCTTGGGCCGAATCCTTATAAGGTTGCTTATGTTCAGCCTTCGCGGCGTCCTGCCGATGGGCGTTATGGGGAGAATCCCAATCGTTTGTTCAAGCACTTACAGCTGCAGGTGATCCTGAAGCCGCCGCCGGAGAATGTGCAGGAGCTTTACCTCGAGTCGCTCGGCGCGATCGGCATTGATCTGCGCCAACATGACATCAAGTTCGAAGAAGACAACTGGGAGTCTCCGACGCTCGGGGCGTGGGGGATCGGGTGGCAGGTGATGCTTGATGGGCTGGAAGTCACGCAGTTCACTTATTTCCAGCAATGTGGTGGCGTGGATCTCGATCCCATCTCTGCTGAACTCACCTACGGTC